>Ga0207641_10000242_pt1 | contig 70950 bp, 76 predicted proteins | sample KBSSwiS62_FD_184306 | JGI IMG/M metagenome (GOLD analysis project Ga0207641, IMG submission 184306) | Switchgrass rhizosphere microbial communities from Kellogg Biological Station, Michigan, USA - KBS Switchgrass S6-2 (SPAdes) (version 2) | ecosystem: Host-associated > Plants > Roots >...
GCAGGCTCGACGCTTCGGGCCGAGCGAGCTGCACCGTCGCGACGATCGCCGCTGCGGCTAGCGCGGTCGTGTAGGTCCATTTCATCCAGAAGGAATAGCCGCGCATCGCAACGTCGAAATCCGGCCGGAAGCCGAGCCACCAGCCGATGACAGCGATGGTGCCGGCCGCGCCAAGGCCCAGGCCGAGCGCTATGCGGATGGCGACGGCGTGTCGCGGCACCGGTGCGACCTCGCTGCAGAGCGAGCGGATCAGCGCTTCCCTATCCATCATGCGTTGCCCCGCACGCGGGCGGCAAGCGCCCTGAGGCCGCGGTGGACCGAAACCTTGACGTCCGACTGACCGATGCCCGCGCTGGATGCCGCCTCCTCCACGCTCAGCCCATCGATCCGCGTGTCACGGATCGCGGCGGCCTGCTTGGGCGGCAAACCCTCGAGCAGGCGACCGACGTCCAAGCGCGCGATAGAGGCGTCCTCGAAACTCTCGGCGACGAGGATATCCTCGACATCCTCGATCGTGCAGCTTTGCCGCCGGCGCCGGAAATGATCGATCATTTTGTAGCGCGCGATCGCGAACAGCCAAGCGCCGAACGGACGAGCGGGATCATAGGTCGCGCGGCGGCTGTGAACGGCGATCAGCGTATCCTGCACAAGATCCTCTACATCCTCGACGGCATCGCGCACGCGCCGGCGATAAAAGGCCTGGAGCAGCGGAACGAGCGCTGAGAGCAGCGCGGCGTGATCACCGGCGTCGCCATTGAGGCTGCCGACCATCCATCGCCGCAACTGGTCCTCGGTCGCTCGCATCGACGCTCCCCCCACAGGCGCATTCGTCGCAGAAGGCCGACAGGTTACGCCCAAACGCGCCGAACCGGAAAAAAATAAGTTCGGCTGCTGCCTGTAACGACCCTCGCGATCGCGACGAACTCGCCTTCCGTGATCCGCTCCTTCCGCCTCGGGATCACGGCGGGGCAACCCGCGGGAGGTATATCGCAAGGACAATGATCATGACCACCAAGACGCACGCCGCCATCGCCGCCGCCATCGCGCTGACCGTTTCCGCCGGCGTGGCGCATGCCGCCGAAAAGCCCCAGATGGAGAAGTGCTACGGCATCTCACTCGCCGGCAAGAATGATTGCAAGGCGGGCGCCGGCACAAGCTGCGCCGGTTCCTCGCGCCATGACTATCAGGGCGACAGCTGGAAATATGTGAAAGCCGGCACCTGCACCTCGATCAAGACGCCAAAGGGGCCCGGCTCGCTGACGCCGAAGGTCTAACCCTCCGTTCCGTCCGCGCGTCCCGGTATCCGATCGGGGACGCGCGGTATCGCCTTCAGGAGAGATGCCATGCCATCGCCGACCTCGCTCTATTACCACGCGACGCACATCGCCGCACGGATCCTGCCCGAAAGCCTGCTGCTGTTCGTCGCCCGCTTCGGCGTCGCCGCGACCTTCTTCCTTTCGGGCCGCACCAAGGTGGACGGCCTGCTGACGATCACCGACGGCACCTATGAACTGTTCCGCACCGACTATGCGCTGCCGCTGGTGCCGCCGGAGATCGCAGCGCACGCGGCGACCTACTCGGAACATCTGTTTCCGATCCTGCTCCTGTTCGGCTTCGCGACCAGGCCGGCGGCTCTAGCGCTGCTTGGCATGACGGCCGTCATCGAAATCTTCGTCTATCCCGATGCCTGGCCGGTCCATCTGACCTGGGCGGGGCTGCTGCTGCCGCTGATCGCCAAAGGCGGGGGCGCCTGGTCGATCGATGCGATCGTCGCGCGTCCGCATGACGGTGAGGCGCGGCGATGACCGCCCCCGGCGTGCGACCGCGTGTCGTCATCGTCGGAGCGGGGTTCGGCGGGCTGTCCGCCGCGCGGGAACTGGCGCGGCACGATGTCGAGATCGTGCTGATCGACAAGCAGAACCATCACCTCTTTCAGCCGCTGCTCTACCAGGTGGCGACTGCCGGGCTCTCGCCGGCGGACATCGCCCAGCCGATCCGCTCGATCGTAAAAAAGCAGCGGCGCACTCAGGTACTTCTCGACAGCGTCGAGACGATCGACCGCGCGGCGCGCCGCATCCAACTCGCGAGCGGCGCGACCGTCAACTATGATGCGCTAATTCTCGCCACCGGGGCACGCCACAGCTATTTCGGTGCAAACTGGGCCGATCGTGCGCCCGGGATCAAGACGATCGATGATGCGATCAGCGTGCGGCGGACTATCCTGCTCGCGCTCGAGCGCGCCGAGACCAGTCGGCAGGAGCGTCTGGCCGAGCGCTCGGAATATCTGACATTCGTGGTCGTCGGCGGTGGCCCCACCGGTGTGGAGATGGCCGGCGCCATCGCCGAGCTGACCCGCGCCGCCGCCGAAGAGGAATTTCCCCATATCACCCGTCACTGTGTGCGGATCATACTGGTCCAGTCGGACCAGCGGCTGCTGCCGAGCTTCTCCCCATCGCTTGGCGCAGCCGCGAAGAAAGCGCTCGAAAGCTTGGGCGTGCAAGTGCGGCTGCGCACGCGCGTCTCCGCGATAGATGACGAGGGTGTGATAATCGGCAATGAGCGCATCGTGGCGAGCACGGTGATATGGGCCGCGGGCGTCACCGCATCGCCGGCCGCGAACTGGCTGGAAAGCTCGGCCGACCGGGCCGGCCGGGTGATCGTCGGCCCCGATCTGGCCATCCCCGGCGACGAGCTGGTGTTCGCGGTCGGCGACACCGCCGCGGTGACCAACATCGACGGAATGCCCGTGCCAGGCCTTGCCCCAGCCGCCAGGCAGCAGGGCCGCCACGCCGCGCGCACCATCGCCGCGCGGCTGCTGGGGCGAAGGTCGCCGGGCCCGTTCCGCTATCGCAGCTTCGGCAATCTCGCCACGGTCGGGCGCAAATGCGCGGTCGTCGATTTCGGCTGGCTACGGCTGTCAGGGTTGATTGCCTGGCTGCTATGGTCGCTAGCCCATGTCTATTTCCTGATCGGCTTCCGCAACCGCCTGATCGTCTCGGCCAACTGGCTCTGGAACTATATCACATTCGATCGGGGCGCCCGCCTGATCACCGGGATAGACAGGGCGATATAGCCGCAAAAAGGGCCCGCCGGTCAATGCCGACGGGCCCCTTTCCTTTTTGGATCGAGCCTAGTTGAGCCGCGCGGTGCCTAGCGCGGAGATGGCCTGATCGACCAAAGCCTTGTCGGACGTCGCATCATTGCGCTCGGCAATCAGCTTCGCCGCGGCGGCGGCGGCGGCATTTGCGGCCTTGGCGCGGACTTCCGCGACCGCGCTACGTTCGGCAGCGGCGATCTTGTCCTCGGCCATCTTGCCACGGCGCTCGATCAGCGCAGCGGCATCGGCCCGGGCTCGTGTAACGATCGATTCGGCCTCCTCGCGCGCATGGGCCAGCATCGCCTCCGCCTCCTGCGCGGCTTCCCTGGCCTTCGCTTCATATTCGGCTTTCAGCTTTTCGGCATCGGCACGCAGCACGGCCGCTTCGTCGAGATTGGCGCGAATCGAAGCGATCTTCTTGTCGAGCGAAGCGCCGATGATCGACGGCACCTTCTTCCACAGCAGCAGCAGGATGACGACCACCATCGCCAGCGACACCCAGGCGGTTGCGGTCATCCCCAGGGCGGTCGGATCGGTATGATGCTCTTCCGAACCCACGACATGCTCGACGCTCGTATTGGTCGGCATGCCCTGAAGCTCGGGGGCTTCGCCGAGATTCCCGGCGACGATCTGGGAGCCGTTCACGGACATTGCTTCGTCTCCCTCAGGCCGCCAGCGCGGCCTTCACCGCGCTCTCGGCCGCTGCTTTGTCGACGGCGATGCCCGAGATCTTGGTCACAATCTCCTGCGCCGCCTCGGTGGCGACGCCCTCGATCTCGGCAAGCGCCCCGGCTTGAGCCGCGCTCAGCGCGGCATCGGCAGTGGCAGCCTTCGCGGCCAGCTCGGCATCGGCCGTCCTGACCCGTTTCTCAGCCTCCGCGGCCGACGCCGCCTTGGCCTCCGCGGTCGCCTTCAAGGCAGCGGCACGCGCCTCTTCGATCCTGGCCCGGTAACCCGCCTCGGTTTCGTCGGCCTTGGCACGAGCAGCCTCGGCAGCGGCGAGATCGGAAGCGATCTTCTGATCACGCGCGTCGATGGTGGCCTCGATCTTCGGCAGCATCCCCTTCCCGATCACGAAATAGATCAGGCCGAAGACGATCAGGAGCCAGAAGATCTGCGAAGCGTAGGTCGCGGCGATCTGGGCGATCTGGGGCATCGATGTTTCCCGTTCTCGTTGCAGTGCGGGGGCCGGCGGACCGGCCCCGCGCACAAACGGTCAGGCGACGAACAGCAAGATCATCGCAACGACGAACGCCAGCAGGCCGAGAAGTTCGGCGGCGGCGAAGCCGATGAACAGGCGGCCCTGCTGGCCGTCGGCCGCGGCCGGGTTGCGCAGCGCGGACTCAAGGAACGAGCCGAACACGTTGCCCACGCCGAGCGCGGCCATGCCCACGCCGATGGCGGCCAGACCGGCACCGATCAGCTTTGCGGCTTCTGCGTCCATGATAAACTCCTTAGCGTTGAAATGGGTTGAAATTGTCGTTTTGGAAATCAGTGAAGATTGATCGCGTCGTTGAGGTACAGCGAGGTCAACAGAGCGAAAACATAGGCCTGGATCGCGCATACCAGCAGTTCGAGCAGGGTGATGCCGATCATCAGGATGAAGCTGGGGATCGAGACGATCGCGACCGTCAGTGCGCCCGCATTAACCCCGTTGATGACGAAACCCGCCAGCACCTTCATCAGGATATGCCCCGCCGTCATCGCGACGAACAGCCGCAGCCCGAGCGAAAAGGGACGGATCAGGAAGGAGAAGAGCTCGATCACGAAGATCATCGGGATCATATACACGGGCGTCCCGTGCGGGACGAACAGCGAGAAGAAATGAAAGCCGTGGCGCCAGAAGCCGACGACGAGCACGATCGAAAAGCTCAGGATAGCGAGCACGCCGGTGACGGTGAGATGGCTTGTCACGGTGAAGGGATGAAGCCCGACGACACCGACCGGCATCATGCCCATTATGTTGGCGATCAGGATGAACATGAACAGCGAGAAGACGTAGGGCGTGAATTTCTTGCCCTCGGGCCCGATGTTCGTCGCCATCATGCCGGAGATGAAGCCGGTGAAGCTTTCGACCATCGCCTGCCAGCGACCAGGGACGAGCTCGCGCTTCATGCCGCCCACCATGAACAGCATCAGCGCCGCCAGCGTCACCACCATCCACAAGGCGGAGTTGGTGAAAGCGATATTTCGGCCTGCAATCGCCCAATCCTGCCCGAACAAAGGTTCGATCAGGAATTGGTGCATCGGATCGATCTTGCCCGATTCGGCTGCCACGCGTCCCTTACCCCTGCTTATGCCAAAAGCGTCCGGAAGCTATTCCGGGCGCTCCTGAGAAATCCGTATGATGTTCCTGAAGGCGACGGCTATTCCCAGGAACAGCATCACCAAAAGGAGCCAGGGCGTGGTTCCGAGCCAGCGATCGAACAGCCAGCCCATCAGTCCGCCGCCGACAAGCCCCGCGATCAGCTCGGCCAACACGCGATTGCCCTGGGAATATCCCTTTTCAGGCTTTTTATGCGTGCTCGCCGTCCTGACCTGTTCCGCGTGCTGGATCGCGCGAAGCCGTTCGTCTATCGACGTAAGCCGCTGATCCCCCATGCTTTCCGGGTCTTGCCCAGGATCATTCGCCGCCATGCTCAACCTTCTTCCCGCATCGGTGAGGTTGCGTCACGCCGACGAGCGACCCCGCCAAGGCGAGGCCCCTTTAGGAAGGGGGTGCTCCCGAGTCAACCGGCCTCACCGACCCGACGGCCAGGTCACCGTTACATCGAGCGGCGCGGCGGATCGAAAGCGCGGGCCATGTCGCCGGCAATCGGGCGACACCGGACCTTACGGAGCCGCAGGAGCGGAAATCGGGAACCCAGACAATGAGCTCGCCGCCACCGCTCCTTTCGCACGCATATACAGCCTGTCTCGTCCCCGCCGTTGACCGCTACGTGTTTTCCGTCGCTTGATGGGACGATCGCAGACCGACACTATCTCGCCCAGGGAGCGGGCGGGACTGTATGATTTCGATGTGGCCGAGCGGCACGAGGCGGACAGCCTGCGCGATCCCTGTGTTTGGGTGGCTACTGTTCCCTACACCTGCCCCGGCGACCCTCGACCTGAACAACCTATCGATCGAGGAACTGGCTCAACTCGAAGTTACCTCGGTTACCAAGAGCGCGCGGCCGCTGAGCGAAGCGCCCGCCGCGATCTATCTCATCACTCAGGATGACATCGCCCGGTCAGGTGCGTCCACGCTGCCCGAAATCCTGCGGCTCGCCCCCAACCTTCAAGTGGCCCAGATCACCGCCAGCCGTTACGCGATTTCGGCGCGCGGATTCAACGGACCCGCCGCCGACAAGCTGCTGGTGCTGATAGATGGACGCAGCATTTACACGCCTTTTTCATCCGGCGTGAACTGGGACCTGCACGAGGTCCTCCCCGACGATATCGAGCGGATAGAAGTGGTCAGCGGCCCCGGCGGCACTCTGTGGGGCGCGAATGCCGTAAATGGCGTGATCAATATCATAACGCGGGGCGCGGACGAGACGCAGGGGATTGCGGCGGAACTGGGCGGCGGCAACCGCGAGATCAGAGGCAGTATCCGCTATGGCGGGAGAGTCGGCGAGCAACTGGACTACCGGGTCTATGTCAGCGGCTTTGACCATAAGCGTCAGAACCGGACCGGCACCGGCACCGGAGCCCGCGACCGCTGGCAAAAGATCCAGGGCGGCTTTCGCGCCGACTGGGATAACGGCAACGATCTGATCACCGTCCAGGGCGATATATATGACGGCTCGGAGCAGCAGCTCACGACCGTCGACGAAGACATATCGGGACATAATCTGCTGGCCCGATGGACCCGTCCGCTTGGTGATCGATCAAGCCTGCAGGTGCAGGCCTATTATGATCATCTTCGGGCGCGCATTCCCGGCAGCTTCGGGAATCGGCTCAGCGTCTACGACCTCCAGGCGCAGCACAATCTGTCGCTCGGGCGTCATGAACTGGTGTGGGGCGGCGGATATCGCGTGTCGCACGACGATTTTCCGACCATACTCTCGGCAAGCCAGACGGTGGCCTTCGTTCCGCAGAGCCGCACGCTCACCCAATGGAACCTGTTCGTCCAGGATTCTTTTCCGCTCACGAGCGACCTGAAGCTCATCGCCGGCGTCAAGATCGAGCGCGAGCCTTATACCGGCATCGAGATCATGCCGAACGCGCGTATCTCCTGGACGGTTGGCGACGCCGGCATGCTCTGGTTCGCCGCGTCGCGCGCCGTGCGCGTCCCCTCCCGGCTCGACAGGGACGTCATTCAGCGTGTGGGACCCATTCTGACGATCGACCGCGGCACCATGCAACCGGTCAGGGTGACGGCGTATGAACTCGGCTATCGCGCCCAGCCCGCCGCCAATCTCTCCTTCTCGATCTCGACCTTCTACAACCTCTATCCCAACCTGCGCAGCGCGGAACCAACAAATGGCGGATTCCCGCTCAGGTTCGGGAATGGCATGAAAGGCGAGACCTACGGGTTGGAGTTCTGGGCGAACTACGCGATCCGCGACTGGTGGCGGGTCACCGCAGGCGCGAACTGGCTGCACAAGGATCTGCGCTTCAAACCGGGCAGTCCGGGCGTGGGCGGGGTGCAGATCGCGGGGGACGACCCGAAATATCAGCTTTCGCTGCGTACAGCGATCGATCTGCGGCCAGACGTCGCGTTGAGCGTTGATGTTCGGCGGATCGGCGCATTGCCAGCGCCACCGTCCCCCGCTTACACCGAATTGGGCGCAAGCATAGGCTGGACCGTCTCCGACAAGCTCGAGCTTTCGCTGACGGGGGCAAATCTTCTGCACCCTTATCATGTCGAGTTCGGCACGACCCAAAATACGCTCCAGGTGGGCCCGGTAGGGGTCCGCATCGGACGGAGCGTACTTGCCGCAATACGCTGGACGCTATGATGGAACGAAGCAAGCTTCGGATGCTCCTTCATTGCCTGGGCCTGCTGCTTGCCATCTCCGGCCTGCCCGAAAGCGCCGGCGCCGAGACCAGGCCGCTTGAAACGCAAGTGAAGGCCGCGTTCCTTGCGAAATTCGCAGCTTATGTGACCTGGCCGCCGAGCGCGCTCGGCGCCGCCGACGCACCGCTGGTGCTCTGCGTGCTCGGCTACGACCCCTTCGGGCCCAACCTCGAGGCTGCCATCGCGGGCCAGCGGGTCGGATCGCATGCGCTTGTCCTGCGCCGTCTCGATGGCACGGCCGGCGCCGCAACCTGTCACATCGCCTTCCTCGGGGGGTCCGCCCGACAAAACCCTGCCACCATGCTGGCCACGATCAAGGGTTTACCGGTCCTCAGCGTGACCGACGCCGGGCTGGGACCGGTGCGCGGCATCGTTCACTTCGCGGTCAAGGATGGTCGCGTTCGCTTCCACATCGACGATATGCTGGCCGCCCAGGGGAATCTGTCGATCAACGCGCGCCTGCTAAGCCTCGCGCTTACCGTAAGGACACGAGCCAAGCTGAGCCTGCTGGCGATGGCCGCGGTGGCGCGCCGAGCCGCGACGTGACCGGCGGTGTGATCACGAAGCGCTGGCGACTCCCGGCGCTGGCGTTGCTGACGGTGCTGCTGCTGTTGGCCGCCGGGCTGTCGATCATCTTTCAAGGCGAGCGCGACTATCACGAACGCCGCGAAAACGCCGCCCGAAGCCAGGCAGAAATATTGGCCGCCAGTGTGACCGCGGCGCTCGATTTCGGAGATAGGGCAACCGCGCAGGAATATGTCAACGCCCTAAAGGTGAGCCAGCAGATCCTCGCGGCACGGGTTTATGATGCGCGAGGCCGCTTGTTCGCCGGCTTTGTCCGGAACGGGGCATCATCCGGGCCGGTCTCGACGGCGGGCGGGTTCGGCGCCTCCGTCGCCCAGGTGAACGTCCCCGTCATGCGCAGCGGCACCAGGATCGGCACGGTCAACATCACCACCGCCATCGAACCGGTGTCCCGCCGGGTCAGTCGCTACGCCATCATCGCGCTGCTGGTCGGGATGACCTCCCTGGTACTCGCCGTGATGAGCTATGCTCAGACCGCACTCCGCAGAGTCAATCGAACGCTTGCGAAGGCCAACGACGACCTTCAGTTCCAGATGGAAGAACGCGCACGGACCGAAGAGCAGCTGCGCGAAGCCCAGAAGATGCAGTCGCTCGGCAAGCTTACCGGCGGTGTCGCCCACGACTTCAATAATTTGCTGGCCGTGATCCAGGGCTCGGCCGAGTTGCTCCAACGGCCCACATTGTCCGAAGAGCGACGGATGCGATACACGCAGACGATCATAGACGCTTCGGCGCAGGGTGCTTCGCTAACCGCACAGATGCTTGCTTTCGCGCGGCGTCAGCCCCTCAAGCCCGAGGTCCTCGATCTCAACAAGGCGATCGGAAAGATGCTGGTGATGCTCCAGCCGCTCCTGGGAGCGAACATAAGCCTCACGACCGATCTCGAGGCCAGAGTCGATCCCGTCGAAGTAGATCCCGGACAGTTCGAGACGGCGCTGCTCAACATCATCGTCAACGCCCGCGACGCCATGCCCGACGGCGGTAATGTGACCATCCGCTCCCGCAACGCCACCTCCGAAGACACAGCGCTGAGCGGCGGAGCCGTCGTCATATCGGTCGAAGATAGCGGAACCGGCATCCCACCCGACCAGCTGGCTCTGGTGTTCGAGCCATTCTTCACGACCAAGACGGTGGGCAAGGGCACCGGCCTGGGGTTGAGCCAGGTCTATGGTTTTACCACGCAATCGGGAGGCAAGGTGCAGATAGAAAGCGAATTGGAGAAGGGAACCGTGCTCACGATGCTGCTGCCGGTCAGCGGCAGGCCGCTGCCGGCGGACAAGGACGACCATCGACCGGTCACCGGACGCAAAGCCGCCGGTCGAGTGCTGCTCGTCGAGGACAATGAGGAAGTGGGGGATTTGGCCGCGGCAATCTTCGAAGAATTGGGTCACGGCGTCGTGCGGGCCCGCAACGGCGTCGAGGCCTTGAAAATTGCCGATGAGGGTGCGCCGTTCGATCTGGTCTTCAGCGACGTGGTAATGCCCGGCATGACCGGGCTCGAACTCGCAGGCGAGCTCCAGCAACGCCGCCCCAACATTCCGATCATCCTGACGACCGGGTATAGCGACCGCATCACCATGGCCGGTTCGGAGGGATTTCCGGTCGTCCACAAGCCCTATGGCATGCAGGCGCTCCAGAGCGCGGTGGACAAAGCTCTCGCTACAGCGCGCCGATGATCATTTCCTTCGGCATCGGCGTCGGACGCCGGGCTGAAAGTTGAGACCCCGTCAGCCGCAATAGTCGGGCGTGATCGCTTCGCCGCCGACGCGTTTGCGCCAGCCCGCATCCCTGAGCTTGTAAGCCTGGCCGGGCTTGACCGAGCGCAGCAGGGAACAGCCTGTCGTTTGGGCAAACTGGTCGACCGTGACATTGCGGGCAGCCGCGATCTGGGTGTAAGCCGCGCGGCGCTTGATATTGATCGCGTCCACGGCGGCCTTGAGATCGGGCGTCGGCGCCGCGACGAAGCCGAGATAGCCATCCCACTGCTCGCCGACAGCGCCGCCAGCAAGCGCCTGCTCGACGAGCGGATCGGCAGCGAGCACGGGCGCGGCCACGATCAGCGCCGCCGCGATCATGACAGATTTGGACATCCTCATCATTGCGGAAACAGCTCCGGGTTGTTGGCGATGAGGTCTTCGGCATCTTTCTGGAGCCGGACCACCACCTCCTGTTTAACATTGACGTTCAGGTTGATCTCGATCGGCTTGTCCGGCGCCGCGACCTGGATACATCCTGGCAGCGTCGAGAGGATCCAGGCCGAAGCGGCGATCGCGAAAAAGCGGCTGTTCATGCCGTCAGGCTCGCACTGTAAAGCTCCACCGTCAACGTCCGGACGTTCATCGCATGACCTCGCTTTACCGCTGCTGAATGGGGGATTCCGCCGGCGTTGCGCGAGCAGCCCCGTTTCGCAAGAGAACGGACGGATCCACGAACGTCTGTGCGGAATTGACCAGGCCCCGGAAAGGCGCGGTGATCGTTATTTTGAAGCGAAACGGCAGGCGGGTGACCGGCGCGAGCAGGCGCCCGACGAGCCCGCCCCGCCGGGCTGTCGCCACAGGATCGCTGTTCGTGCCGTCGAAGCGCACCTGGCTCACGATCTCACCGTCCAGCGACCCATTGAGATCGATCGTCAGCCGATCGTAGCGGATCGATTTCAGGGCATCGAAGGCGATCCGCGCCACGCGACCGAGATCCGCATTGGTAACGTCTCCGACATAAGAGAGCGTTCCGCCACCACGTCTGACCTCTAGGAAGCCGTTCTCGATACGGCCACCTTTGTCATCGAAGACGATCGGAAGAACTCCGTCAAACTTGCCGGTGACCGAAATATTCTTGAACTCGAGCTGCTGAACGAAAATAGCGGCGTCCAGGCCGTCGATCCTAAACGTCAACCGGCGCTCTACCGGCTGTCCCATGTCGAGCAGCGCGCGATCGAGCCGGAGCGTACCGCCGGCGAACGGCCAGCGGCCATCGGCGATGTCGAGCTTTTGATCGGGCAAGATGCGATAGCGTATGACCCCGTTGGTCACCGCGACACCGGGGTTGATCTCGGCTATCGACACCAGCTGATCGGGCGCCGTCACCATGCCCAGCAGATCCGTAAAGCTGATCGTCCCCTTCAGCCCGGTGACCGGTCCGAAGGCCGCTGCGAGATTGATCCCGTCGGTGGAGAAGCGGCCCTCGCTGGACACCGCGCCGCCGGCCCAGCGGATGTGCCCATGTCCTGAGACGTCGCCTTCGACATTGGCAATGATACCGAGGGTGCGTGGGGTGATCGCTTCCGGTTGGAGACCCTTGCCGAAGTGCAGCCGATCGACGTCGATCCGCGCATCGCCGGAGCCGCTCGACAGATCATGCGCGATGCCGATCGAGGCCACGCGACGCCCTGAGGTCGGCTCGTCGAGCAGCGCGCGCATGTCGATGCGGCCGCCGGCGAGCGTAAGGCGAATGTCGCGCGCCGCGAGCGGATTGAGACGAGGGAGCGGATTGCTGTCCTCTATCCTGGCATCGCCCGTCAGGGAGAATCGGGAAGAGGCGAGCCGCCAGTCACCCGCCGCTCCGATGATTTCGAGCGGGACGGCGCCGATCTTTCCCGAGAGGTCTTCGAATCGGCCCGTAATGCCGCTCCCGCCGAGCAACCCGGTCGCCTGGCCGGCATCGAGCCTGGTGACCGTTTCGCCGCGGCCGAGCCGAAGCGCGAGCCGGTCCACCCTGAAACCCGGCCGGTCGAACTCGACGGCCAGCCTGGCCGCCTCGATGCTGAGCGGCTCGCCGGCCAGCCTGCCAAGCAGCCTCGGTTGGCGAAGCGAGGCGCCGCCATGGAGGCGCCCGTCGGCGGTTCGGCCGAGCATGGCGCCAGCGACCGGGCATAGCGGAAATTGCGTCCGCCCCAGTTGGACGCCGGCGAGCGACGCACGGTCGAAGCTCACGATGGTACAGGCCTGGTTGAGGCGAAACGCCCCGCCCCTCATCAACTGCAGAGCTATGGGAAGCCTCAACCGCTCGACCCGTCCGTCGGCGAGCGGGCCATCGATCTCGACAGCGGTCGACACCAGGGTCCGCCCACCCAGCGTCCGCAGCGAGACCGGAGCGAGCCTGAGGTTGGCATCGCCGGCACGGTAGGGCTGCATGCGCAGCTCGCCCGACACCGGAGCCCCGGGGCTGGCCTGCCGGATATTCGCGTGGACGGTGGGCAATCCGCCACCGGTCAGCCGAGCGTCGCCGTTGAACAGGATGGAGCTCCCCGGCCAGCGCCAGCTCATGCCGTCGCCCTGCCCCCGCAAGGAGAGCCGGCTGCCGCTGGCGCTCGTCATATCGGCGCCCAGGAGGCGCAGCGTGGCACCACCCGGCGCGTGAGAGAGCTGGAGATGGCCCGCCGCGTCCATTCTTGTCGCAGCCCGCCCCAAGGCACTGCTCCAAGCCGCAAGGACGGGCCCTATCGGCGTGCCGTCCGCCGTTCTCCCCCAGCGCGAGAAGGCCGCGATGTTCGACGCCGCCAGCCGAGCGCCCTCGACACGCGCCTCGGCATCCAGACGACCTGCGCGATCGGCTATTGCGAACCGGTAACGCCCCGTCAGCCGAAGCTGCTCCACCGAAACACCGGCGCGCCGAATTCCGGACAGCCCGGCCTTGCCGCTGGTTTCGATCGCTTCGGGCGAGGCGGCGACCGCGAGCGTCGCGCTCACGTGGTCGCCACGGATAGCCGCCCCGATCAGGGGGCCGCTCGAAAGCGAGGCCTGGCCCCGCCATCTGGTCAGATCCGGAGAGCCGCGCATCGCAAGCGCGAGATGGGGGCGAGCCAGGCGGATGTCCGGGCATCGGACATTGTCGGCAAAGAGAGGTCCAACCAGGTGGGGGCTCCCGTCGGAGATATCGATGCTTGCCCGGGCGCGTCCCGCGACGACGTCGCAGTCGCCAACGCTCAGGCGATCCGCATGAGCGTTCAGAGAGCCGCGAAAGCCATCGCTCAGCCCGCCCGCGCCGTCGAGCCGCGCGTTGACCAGCCCGGCCGGCGTGTCGAGCTTCAGCTCAATAGCACGCGCGGTGAGATCGATGTCGGGAAGCGCCAACCGCGCATCCCGACCGCTTTTCGGCAACAGTCGGTCGATCGCGCCGAGCGAAAGCCTGCCATCGGCCAGTTTGCCCTTCAGCCGCACGCCCCCCGCGTCGATCGCGCGCACCGTGACGCCGGACAAGCCGAAGCCGAGCTCGACCTGCGCCCAATCGGCGGTCAAATCGGGGTTGGCGGGATCGCCGATCCGGATCGCCTCGATCCGGTGAGTGCGGAAACCGATCCGCGCCAGGCGGTAGCGCGCCGGAACGGCCTTCGCTTTAAGCATCTCGTCGATATAGGACGCCGCGATCGGGACCCGTTCGAGCCACAGCCAGCCGCCGCCGCCGATCAGGCCGAGCGCAACCGCGGCGCCGGCAATCGAGACAGAATATCGTGCCTTCTCGCCAAGCGCCATGTCGACAGGCTAGCCGTTCGTTGCGTGGACGTCACGCCGGATGGCGCTGTCGGAAAAATAGGCTAGCAAGGGCCGATGCGCGATCAGGCTTCCGATCCGGCAACCGACGCCAGCGGCCATCGTGGCCGGTTGCGCCAGCGACTCATCGAGGGCGGCCCGGAGGCGCTGCTCGATCACGAGCTGGCGGAATATCTGCTCGCGCTGGCGATACCGCGGCGGGACACGAAGCCGATGGCACGCGCCTTGCTGGCGGAATTCGGCGGCGTCGGCGCGCTGCTTTCGGCCGATCCCGGCGCGCTGCTTCGGGCGGGGCTGAGCGAGGGCGTGGTAGCCGCCCTCAAGATCGCCGAGGCGTCCGCGCTTCGGCTGTTGCGGAGCAGGCTCGCCGACCGGCCGTTGCTGTCCGACTGGAAGGCGCTTGCCGACTATCTTCATGCCGACATGGCGCACCGGGCGGTTGAGCGGGTCCGCGTGCTGCACCTCAACAGCAAGAATATGCTGATACGGGACGAGCTGGTTTCGGAAGGTTCGGTCGACCAAGCCGCAGTCTATGTGCGCGAAGTCGTCCGGCGGGCGCTCGAGCTCGGTTCGGCCGCGCTGATCATCGTCCACAATCATCCGTCCGGCGATCCGGAGCCCAGCCGTCAGGATGTCGCCCTCACTCGAGAGCTGATCGCGGCGGGCAAGCCCCTTGGCATCGCCATCCACGATCATATCGTGGTGGGTGCCAAGGGGCAAAAAAGCCTGCGTGCACTCGGCCTGATCTGACGGCCTGCGCCTATGCTCAGGCCGACAGGTAGGTCGCGAGTTCCGCAGGCGAAATCGATCGATCCTTGTCGGCATCGGCCTTGCTGAAATCAGCGGCGGTGGCGTTGAGCACCTTGATCGCCGGCAAATTGGAGCGTTTGCTGGTCTTCGACTTCTCGACCTGGGCGGTCACGTCCTGGCCCTTTGCGGCCATCAGCCAAGTGCCGAATTCGAGCGGCGTAAGCTTGCCCTTGTTGCCTTCGTCATATTTGGCCCAGTCGGCATTCACCTTGGCGGTGGCGTCCGCGCTCGGAACAGCCGACGAGGCGCTGGCCATTTGTGCGGGAGCCGAGGTCGGAGCAGCCGCGTCGGCGGCCTGCGTCGCCGTGCCGGCGGTCGCTTCGGGGGCGTCGGCTGCAGGTGCGGTGGTCTGCGCAACGGCGTCGCCCATGGGCGCGGTCGTGTCGGCCGGCGCGGGCGCCGTGGTGGTATCGTTCGGGGCATCGGCCGTTGGGGCCGCATCGGGCGCTGCCTGTGCGAGGGCAGGCCCGGACAGAGCGAGCAGGGTCGCTCCGCTGAGCAGCATGAACTTGTTCATATCGACTCTCCTGAAGTCAGAGACAATTCGGTCGGCCCGAGATGGGCGCGATCAGCCCCAAACCGTCGAGCGGGCGTCCGGTTTCAAAAATGCGCCGTATTGCGGTCGCTTTCCGGCCCTTTCGGCGACGAAACGGGCGCTCGATCAGCCCAACAGTTCGGCGCGAGCGCGGACGTCGCCGTCATTGCCGCTCCTCCTGGCCTCTGCTAGGCGCGCGGCACATCGACCGCGCCCAGCCGAGGACCCACCCATGATCCCCCGTTATTCCCGCCCCGCCATGGTCAAGATCTGGGAACCGGAAACCCGTTTCCAGATATGGTTCGAGATCGAAGCGCACGCGACGGACGCGCTCGCCGAACTGGGCGTGGTGCCTCGCGAAGCCGCGCGGGCGATCTGGGAAAAGGGCGCGTTCGAGGTTGATCGCATCGATGCGATCGAGGCCGAGGTGAAGCACGACGTGATCGCCTTCCTCACCAACGTCGCCGAGCATGTCGGCGAACCCGCGCGCTTCATGCATCAGGGCATGACCTCGTCGGATGTGCTCGATACCTGCCTCGCCGTTCAGCTGTCGCGCGCCGCCGACATCCTGCTCGCCGATATTGACGGGCTGCTCGCGGTGCTCGAACGCCGCGCCTTCGAGTATAAGTTGACGCCGACGATAGGCCGCAGCCATGGCATTCATGCCGAGCCGACGACCTTCGGCCTGAAGCTCGCCCAAGCCTATGCCGAATTCGCGCGCAACCGCGAACGACTGACGGCCGCGCGCAAGGATGTCGCGACCTGCGCCATTTCCGGAGCGGTCGGCACTTTCGCCAATATCGATCCGCGTGTCGAAGCTTATGTCGCCGAGAAGATGGGGCTCGCCGTCGAGCCGGTCTCGACCCAAGTCATCCCCCGCGATCGGCATGCGATGTTTTTCGCCACGCTCGGCGTGATCGCGTCTTCGGTTGAACGGCTCGCCACCGAGGTGCGCCACCTGCAGCGTACCGAGGTGCTCGAGGCGGAAGAATATTTCTCACCGGGCCAGAAGGGCTCTTCGGCGATGCCGCACAAGCGCAATCCGGTGCTGACCGAGAATTTGACTGGGCTGGCGCGCATGGTGCGCGGATATGTCACGCCGGCATTGGAGAATGTGGCGCTCTGGCACGAGCGCGATATCAGCCATTCGTCGGTCGAGCGCATGATCGGACCCGATGCGACCGTGATCCTCGATTTCGCGCTGGCCCGGCTGACCGGCGTGTTCGACAAGCTGCTCGTCTATCCCGAGCGGATGCAGAAGAACCTCGATCGCATGGGCGGCCTGATCCATTCGCAACGCGTGCTGCTTGCGCTGACCCAGGCAGGCATCAGCCGCGAGGACAGCTACCGTATCGTCCAGCGCAACGCGATGAAGGTGTGGGAATCGGAAGGCGCCCTGTCCCTCCTCGATCTGCTCAAGGCCGATCCGCTGGTCGCCGCGGCGCTCAAGCCCGAGGAGCTCGAGGCCAATTTCGACCTCGGCTATCATCTCAAGCATGTCGACACGACTTTCGAGCGGGTGTTCGGCCGCAGCTGAGGATAGCCGCCGGCTCGCGCGACCGCTTCTTGCCGTCGTCAGCCTTTTCGCGCAGCCGCCGCGAGTTCGGCGTTCCGCTTCGCCGCCGCCGCCAGCGTCGCGCGCAGCAGCGGTTTGATGCCATCGGCGCCGTCCAGGACGTTCAGGCCCTCGCGCGTGCTGCCGCCGGGGCTCGCGACCCGATCGGCCAGCTCTGCCGGGCTCTCCTGCGATTGATCGGCGAGCAGCGCCGAACCTTTGACGGTCGCCTTGGCGAGCAGCAGCGCCTGCCGGGGCGGGAGCCCAAGCGCTGTCCCCGCCTCGGCGAGCGCATCGATGAAACGGAAGACGAAACCGGGCCCACAGCCCGACAAGGCCGTCACCGGGTCGAACAATGCCTCGTCGCCGATCCACTCGACGAGGCCGAGCGGCTCGACGAGCGCGACCGCCTCCCGCCGCACCGCATCGTCGGCATCGAACGAATATAGCGCGGTTACGCCTTCGCCGATCGAGACCGGCAGATTGGGCATCGCGCGTACCGTGTATCGGGGGGAAAAGGCGGCGGACAGCGTCTGCGTCTCGACGCCGGCGAGGATCGAGAACAACAGTCTGGGGGCGCCCGGCTTGTCGCGAAACGCGTCGACCACCGCGTCGAGCTGCTGGGGCTTGACCGCGAGCACCAAAATATCGGGCTGCGCCGCGCCCGCCGGGATCGACCGGAGCAGCGTCACCCCTTCGGGCACGCTATCGACATAGGGATCGATGACGGTGATCTGCCGTTCATCCCGCCCGGCGCCGAGCCAGCCGCGCAGCATCGCCCCGCCCATATTGCCCGCACCGATCAGCCATTGCCCCCCGGCCGTCACCGGTCAGGCCTCGCCCTGGGTCTCGATCAGCGCCGCCGCGATGGCCTCCTGTGGCGATTTGTCGCTCCACAGCACGAACTGGAACACCGGATAGAAGCGCTCGCATTCGTCGATGGCCGTCTCGATCAGTGTTTCGGCCTGATCGAGGCTCAGGCAGGACTCCTCGCCCTGGGCGCCGAGCAGCGCCGCGTGGCGGAACAGCACCATCGAAGAGCTGGTCCACATCTCAAAATGGCCGAGCCAGAGCTGTTCGTTGAGAAGACCCAGCGTTTCGTACATTGCGGCTTTCTTGTCCGCCGTCACACGGATGTCGGGCAGGGCGAGGAACTGGAGAACCCGATCCTCCTCGCGCCAGATCGCGCGCAGCTCATATTGCGCCCAGCTGCCCTGGAAATGCGCGACGATCTCTTCGTCGCCGGCACGCTGGAAATCCCAGCCGCGCGCCGCGAAATAATGTTCGAGCATGTCGATAGGCGCACTTGCGTCACGGGAAAGTTCGAAATCGTCGACGTCCATCAGGGGCTCACTCCGCTGCCCAGGCCAACGAGGCGTGGCCCGGAACCGCCCCCGGTTCAAGCCTGACCATCCGACAAAGCTGTGGATAGCTGCGGATCAGGAGCCGGAACCTTGCAGCTGGTCGAGGCGAGCCTTGAGCAGTTCGACCTCCTCGCGGGCGGCGGCAGCCATCGCCTTCACCGCCTCGAACTCTTCCCGGCTGACGAAATCGAGTCCGCCGATCCAGTCCTTGGCGCGCTCCTTCAGCGACGATTCCGCTTCGCGGCCCATGCCGGCAAGCGTGCCGGCGGCGCCGTTCATCATCTTCACGAAATCGTCGAACAACCGGTTTTCGGATTGCATTGCCGTTCCTTCAGTCGCGATCAACGCGTCACTGTATGATGATTTGGGTATCGCCGGCTATCGGTACAAGGGTCACGCCACGGGGATTGAGTTCGTGGATGCCCCAATTGAGCGTCGCCGCGAAAGCGAGCCAGGCGAGGTAGGGCAGCATCAGCAAGCCGGCCGCACGGCGAACGCGCCAGCACAGGATGGTCGCAGCCGTGGCCCATAGCAGCATGGCCAGGATGATCCCCAACGCGAGCATGATCCGGTGGAGCGCGAAAAACACGGGCGACCATGACAGATTCAGTGCCAGCTGGATCAGAAAGAGCGTGATGGCCACGCTTCGCGTCTTCGAGCGGGGGGCGTTGAGGATCAGCGCCAGCGCGACGCCCAGCAGGATATACAGCGTCGACCACGCCACCGGAAACACCCAGCCTGGCGGCATGAGCCTCGGCTTGCTCAGCGCCTCGAACCAGGGATTGCCATATCCCGAATTCGCCAGCCGGCCCGACAGCATGCCGAGCAGCAGGATCGCAGGCACCGTGATCAATGCCCGTCTGACGAACCCGCGAAGCGACGCTCGCCTGCTTATGCCCTCGGCAGTCATCGATCCCCTGCGATGAGTAGATCCCGCTGCATAACGCTCAGACGGGACTTACGGCCCCGATCAGAAACTCCACATTGCCCTCGGGGCCGGTGATCGGGCTGGCGGTGACGCCGGCCACTGCCCAGCCCTGCGCGGCCAGCCAGCTTTCGATCTCGCCGCATACCCTCGCGCGTACCTCCGGATCGCGCACCACGCCGCCCTTGCCCACCTCGTCGCGGCCGGCCTCGAACTGGGGCTTGATCAGCGCGATCAGCCTCGCGCCCGGCCGGGCGAAATCCATCGGCGCCGGCAGCACCTTGGTCAGGGAGATGAAGCTCGCGTCGCAGACGATCAGGTCGATCGGCTCGGGGATATGTTCGGCGGTCAGGTGCCGCGCATTGGTCTGCTCGTGGACGATCACCCGCCCGTCCTGCCTCAGCTTCCACCGTGAATTTCTGTATAGCCGCGTCCGCGCAAATGTCAAGAACAAAATGCGAACGAAAATTGAAGACCGGAAAGGAGCCGGTCGGCCCGAGCCTCTCGCTCGATGGCGGCTGAGGTGCCCATGCCTGCCACAATCGGGGTGCCCCGCCCCAGGCGCTTTTGGAGGAGATTATATACCTTGCAAACACGACTGAGAACGGATAGAGAATAGGCACACAAGGAGCCTACCGATGTCCGTTTTGTCCCGCGCCGAGTTCCAAAGCGAAGAATCCGCCTTCGAATATCTCGAAGGCAAGCTGTGGCAGGATGGTCCGGTCTGCGCTCACTGCGGCGGCGTCAATCGCGTAACCAAGGTGAAGGCCAACCCCGACAAGCGCATCCGCCTCGGTCTGTGGCGCTGTGGTGACTGCAAGAAGCAGTTCACCGTCAAGGTCGGCACCGTGTTCGAGCATATGCGCCTGCCCCTGAATAAGGCTCTACAGGCCGTGTTCCTAATGACGAGCAGTAAGAAGGGTGTCAGCGCCCACCAGCTGCACCGCATGCTTGAGATCACCTACAAGAGTGCTTGGTTCCTGGCTCACCGCATCCGGGAAGCCATGCGGGCCGGTGAACTCGCGGTTCCGTTCGGTTCGGGCGGCACTGCCGTTGAGGTGGACGAAACCTATATCGGCGTCCTCAAGGGTCAGCCCATCCGCACCGGCGGCGGACACAAGATGAAGGTGATCAGCCTCCTCGATCGCGACACTGGCCGTGTCCGCAGCTACACGTTTGATCAGATGATCTGACCCACGTTGAGCCGATCGTTCGCGGCAACATCGCGAAAGAAGCCCGGCTGATCGCCGATCAGGCCCGCATCTACAAGATGCTCGGCAAACATTTTGCGAGCCATGAGAGCGTCGATCACTCGCGCAACGAATATGTGCGCGGCGACGTGTTTACGAATACCGTTGAGGGCAGCTTCTTGATCTTCAAGCGCGGCATGAAGGGCGTGTATCAGCATTGCGGTGAGCAGCATCTGCTCCGCTACCTTGCCGAGTTTGATTTTCGGTATTCGAACCGTGCGAAGCTGGGTATCAATGATGCTGCCCGCGCCGACATCGCGATCAAGGGCATCACCGGAAAGCGGCTCACCTATCGCAGGCCTGACCTCTACCCCCTAAGAAGGCAGCAGGGCCAAAGCCTCGCAATCAGCGGTGGCGGACGAAGCCGCACCGAAAACGGATTCCAAAAGAAAGGCGGCGGTGCTATGAACACCGCCGCCAGTTGGTTGCAACTCCGATTTGGCCCACCTCGAAGCCGCCGACCCTCCACAGGTCTGGCGGCTTCTCTATTTAGCCCGTGCCGCGTCCGTGAGCGTGACGGCGGCTAGAGCGGCCCTCCTCGTATTCATCTTTCGCCTCCCTTCAGCGACTCCTGTCATAGCTTTACGGCTTCCCTTGTCAAATTCATTCTGATAGGAAACCCGTAAATCGTTCGGAGGCCATCATGACTGACGCAGCTGCTACTGACAAGCCCCCTGCTAAAGCCCCCAAGGACCGCAGCCCCTCGTTCCCATTTATAGGGTTGCCGGTGGCCGTGGAGCGACTTGTCGCTTACGAAGCAAAGTTTGGGCGACATGCTACACCGGCCAATAAAGCCGGCCTAGCGTGGGATATGAAGGAGGCGAGCAGCCAAGCTGCTCAGACGCTTGCGGCGCTTAAATCCTTTGGTATGGTCGATTACACGGGCTCCGGCCCGGGGCGGCTGACCAATCTCACTGAGGACGGGCGCAACTTTCTGCGGGCTCAGCAGGACAGTGTGAAGCGGGACATTATTCGCCGCTTTGCGCTCACTCCGAAGGTCATCGCTTCATACTGGTCGGAATGGGGTGCAAAGCGCCCAATTGACGCAGTTTGTCTTGATCAGCTCGTCTTGAAGGCGAAGTTCACCGAGAGTGCAGCCGAAACATTTCTACGCGTCTATGACGCAACTGTGGCCTATGCGGGACTCACGGATTCTGATACATCGGATGAGCCCGAGGACGAAGCGGGCGGCAGCGACGATAAGCCGATCGAAATCGGGGATTTCGTCACTGTCGAGGTTAATGGCGCGGTCCAATTTGCGGAAGCGGTTCGGGTCCGAGCGATCCAGCCTCACAATGGCAAGCCGTATGTGTTCGTTGACGGCGAAAAGACTGGATTTCCGATGGAAAGCATCACGCTGGAACGAAAAGGCGCCCTCCCAGAAAACGCGTCGGATTTTCCAACCCTTGATTTGCCTGAAGAGCGAGCAAGTCCCAAAAAAGGCTGGAAGGAAGAGCGCCTAATCGATGACGATGGCGGCGAAATCTTCATCAGCTATCAAGGAGAGCCGTCCATCTCGCGTTACGAGTTCATACGCGACTACCTCAACTTCAAGGTAGAACGGGCGAAGAAGTAGTTAGACGGGGCGCTATGTGGTAAGCGGCGTCCCTATGACCGACGAACCCAAAACCCAATCCGACAAGTTCAAAGCCCTCGCCCGCGAGCTAGAGGCCGATGAGGACGAAGCGCGGTGGGATGAGCGGCTAGAGAAGGTGGCGAGGGCTAAGCCTGTACCGGATAAGCTTGCCGACCCTTGAACGTATCTAGCCTTCGTGGTATTTAGATACCGTGTGGACTTCTAGAGCCTTGCCGGTCCTTTGGGGCGCGTTCTCGCTTGGGCTTGTTGTCGGCGGCGCGCTTGCCGGTTCGGCCGCCCTTCAAGTCGGTCCACCACGTTGGAAGGTGACGCTGGTTTTGGGCGCTCCGGCGGAGGCGGCAGAGGATCATCAAGGTGTGATTCCGGATCCTCGCCTTGGTAGATATGGTGAGCTTGGTCGAGTAAGTGATTGAAGTCGACAGTTACGTTTAATTCCACACTTTTTAGCATCCAGATCAGCAACAGGATTAGGACGAAGATCGGCAGGTTGTGTTTCGAACGAAGCCTTTGGGCTAGTTCGGGGCTGACATCGGCAACCTCGGCAAGGATTTCTTCGACCTCAGCCGTCCCTTGTTTTACTCGCTGCTTTGCGCGTTCGGCGACAGAATGTAGCCGATCTAACATTAGCTTGGTAAAAGCCGGCCCGGCGAAGCCGACTACCCGACTGTTCTCCAGTTGGTAATTGCCGTCGCCGATCGCAGCGCGGCCACCGCAGCGCGGACAATTGGTGGAGTTCCCAGACATATGAACTGAGGCCGAGCCACCAATTAGGTTGGGTGCAAGAAACACCAGTCCGCAACTGCTGCAATGTGCCGGCAACCCTTTCAAACGCACTCTCCCGACTCTTTACGGGAGCATCATATCACCGTGTTTGCAAAAGACATAATCGCCCTTTTGGACGAATTCTGCAGCGACCGTTGGGATGATCCAGGTTGTTTGTGTCGCTTTCAATGCAACGTACAACATGCGACATAGTTGGGGGGGTGGGCTGGGGTTGCCCCTCGCGCCATTGGGAAATGATGTCCGATCACGCTCCTTCAGATTCGCAGGCAAACGAACAGCGCTTTCAGCTCCTCGTGAATGCTGTCACCGACTACGCGATCTACATGCTTGATCCGACCGGTCGTATAACGACCTGGAACGCTGGCGCCCGCCGCTTCAAGGGTTATGAGGCGGATGAGATCATCGGAGAACATTTCTCGCGCTTCTTCACGCCGGAGGATCAAGTCGCCGGTAAGCCCCAACAGATCCTCGACACGGCGGTGCGCGAAGGCCGCTTCGAGGCCGAGGCGATCCGCGTCCGCAAGGATGGCAGCTGTTTCTGGGTCCACGTCGTGGTCGATCCGATACTGGATGATGACGGCGCGCTCCTCGGCTTCGCCAAGATCACGCGCGACATCACCGAGCGGCGTGAAGCCGATCACGCCCTTTTCGCGGCCGAGCAGCGCTTCCGTCTGCTGGTCCAGGGTGTTCGCGACTATGCGATCTATATGGTGGACCGCGACGGCTATGTCAGCAATTGGAACGCGGGGGCGGAGGCGATCAAGGGCTATATGGCGGACGAGATCGTCGGTCGCCATTTCTCCACATTCTACACTGAGGAGGACCGCAGCCGGGGCGAGCCGGCGCGCGCGCTGGAGACCGCCCTGCGCGAGGGCCACTACGAAACCGAGGCGCAGCGTCTCCGCAAGGATGGCTCGCGCTTCTGGGCGCACGTCGTGATCGATCCGATCCGCGACGAAACCGGCCAGCTGATCGGCTTCGCGAAGATCACCCGCGACATAACCGAGAAGCGCAAGGCGCAGGAGGAGCTGGACGAAGCGCGCACCGCGCTTCTGCAGTCGCAGAAACTGCAGGCGCTCGGCGAACTGACCGGTGGCATCGCGCATGATTTCAATAATCTCATGACCGTTATCCGTGGCTCGGCCGAACTGCTCGAACGGGACAATCTTCCGCCCGAGAAGCGTCGCCGCTACCTTCGGGCGATCGTTGAGACGTCCGACAAGGCGAGCGCGCTCACCGCCAAATTATTGGCGTTCGGCCGCCGGCAAGCACTCAAACCGGAGGTGCTGGACCTCGGCGCCCGATTGGATGCTTTTGGCGAGGTGCTGGTTCGCACCATCGGCAGCAACATCAGGGTCCATCTCGATCTGGCTCCCGATCTCTGGCCGATCGAGGCCGACGCGGCCGAGTTGGAGACGGCCCTGCTCAACGCCGCGTTCAACGCGCGGGACGCGATGCCCGATGGCGGCGTGCTGACCATCTCCGCCACCAACCTGCCCGAAGAACAGGCGGTGTGCATCTCGATCGCCGATACCGGCGAGGGTATCTCCGCAGAGAATCTCGAGCGCGTCTTCGAACCGTTCTTCACCACCAAGCCGGTCGGCAAGGGCACGGGGCTCGGCCTCAGCCAGATCCACGGCTTCGCCGCGCAGACCGGTGGCCGGGCGTCCATCAAATCCGCTCCCGGCGAGGGCACCATCGTGAGTCTCAGCCTTCCACGCACGGGCAAGAGCGTCGATGCCGGCGCCTCGGCGCGTTCGGCGATCGCCAATTGGGAGCGGCTCGATGTGCTGCTCGTCGAGGACAATGACAATGTCCGCCAGTTCGCCCTTTCTATGCTCAAGGAGTTGCGCGCCGACGTGGTCGAAGCGGCGGACGCCCAGGCAGCGCTGGCTATCCTGAGCGAACGCAGATTCGATCTTGTCTTCTCCGACATCGTCATGCCGGGCATGAGCGGGCTCGACTTGGCTCGCCAACTCCGGCAGACTCGGCCCGAACAGCGCGTCCTCCTCGCCACCGGCTACAGCAAGGAGGTGTCCAGCGGCGAGGCAGCCGGTTTCCACATCGTTCAGAAACCCTATGGCGCGGAATCGCTCACGACCGCGATCGCCCTGGCTCTGGCGGATCAGAGCACGCTGTGATTAGCTAGAACCGCTCATCCTGAGTGGCACCTCCGCGGCGATGCTGGCGCAAGCGCCTGTCCTGTCCTATGCCCGGCTCCTCCAAAGGGGTAGACTCGACGTTATGGCTCTTGTGAAGAAAACCGCGTTGGGATCGCGTCGGCCGCCAACCGCCGGGACCCCTGAAGTTCCTTCGCGCCCCATGCCGACCCCCAGACGCGCCGTCGCGGCGCCGCTCCAGACGAGCGCCGCCGGCCGCATCGAGCAGGCGACTTTGGAACTTGCCAGCGGCCTGAGCGAAGCGTCGGCCGCGGCGGTGGAGTTGCAGGCCGCGATGACCCAGATCGCCAGCGGCGCCGAAGAGGCCGCGGGCGCATCGCAGGAATCGCTCGGCCTCATCGAGACGCTCGGCGCCACCTTCCTCGAAGCGCGCGAGCGCGCAGGCCAGTCACGCCGGCAGGCGGACACGGTCGAAACAGCCTTTGTCGAGATCTCTGCCCAGATCGAAGCGTCAGTCTCGGCTATCGAACTCAACGCTCAACGTCAGCTTGGCACGGTCGAGGTGATCGCTGCGCTAGAGGCGACAGCGGCCGATATCGGCGTGATCGCGCAAGGGGTGGGGGACGTCTCTGAACAGACAAGTATGTTGGCGCTCAATGCGACGATCGAAGCGGCGCGCGCCGGCGATGATGGCAAGGGGTTCGCCGTGGTCGCCGATGAAGTCCGCTCGCTCGCCGAAAATGCCGAAGCCAATGCCGCCGCGATCCTGGGCTTGGCCGATGGGATAGCTGGCGACATTCGCGAAATCGTGAACGCCATTCGCAGCGCCGCAGGCGAAGCTGAGCGGGAGGCGCAGGCTGGCCGGGCGGTGATCGCCCGTATCGGTGAGACGCAGGGCGACCTCACCGCAATCGCAGCGAGTGCCGAGCAGATCCTCGTTGCCGCCATCCAGGCCGAGACGGGCATACGCGAAGCCCAGCGCGGCGCCGAACAGGTTGCTGCTGCTGCCGAGGAGCAGTCCGCCGCCGCGGCCGAAGCCCAGCAGGCTATCGAACAACAAAGCGCCTCGCTCGATCAAAGCCAGCAGACCGCCGAGGCGCTCGGCGTGCTCGCCGAAAAGCTTAAGGCCAAAACGGACGGAACTGCGGCCGCTGAACAGGCGGCGGCGGCGGCGGAAGAGCTCTCGGCCACCGTCCAGGAGCTGTCTGGGGCGGCCGCCCAGATTCTTGTCGCGATCGAGCAGATCGCCAAGGGCGCGCAAGTTCAGGCGGCCGCCACTCTGCAGGCCAATAGCGCGATGGAACAGATCGAGAGTGCTGCGGAAATGACCCAGGGCCGTGCGCGTGACAGCGCCGAGCGCGTTGCCGCGGTGGCCGTCTCGGTCACAGAAGGCGCCCAGCGGATCGAGGCTCTTACACAGGGGGTAGGCGCCGCGCTCGACCGTACCCGCAATATGCTGTCGTCGCTTGGCGACATCTCGAAGGTCGCGCGTCAGATCGAGCGCAACGGCGATGCGCTCGCTCTCCTGGCGGTCCAGACGAGCATGCTCGGTGTGAGCGGGTCGGTGGAAGCAACCCGGGCGGGCGATGCCGGCGCAGGTTTCGCGACCGTCGCTGCCGACATCCGCAAATTGTCTCGCGACGCCGCGATCAGCGGCGAGCGCGCCCGCGACGCGATCCGCGCGATTCAGGATCAGGTCGGAGTGGCCGTTCGCGATCTCGATCAGATCGTCGCCGCCGCCGAAAGCGAGATTGGCCGCAACCAGGGCCTCGTACAGCGCTTCAGCGCGCTCGAGGTCGAGCTCCGCTCCGCCGAAGCCGGTGCCCGGGCGATAGCCGAGGGCAGTGAACTCGTCCTGCGCTCGGTGCGCGAAATACGCGGCGGCACCGAGCAGATCGCGACCGCCGCCGAAGAAGCCTCGTCAGCGGCGCATGAGGCGAGCGCTGCGGCCCAGCAGCAGAGCCAGGCTTCGGAGGAGCTCGCTGCCGCAATCGAGGAGATCGCTTCGCTCGCCACCGCCCTGCTCGATCAGCCGTCCTGAGCCCGATGGCGACTGCCCAGTTGCTCGCGATCGAGGTCGCTGGTCGCCGCCTCGGCTTGCCGGCAGGCGATGTCCGCGAAGTGATCGCGAGCAGGCGACTCACCGCCGTGCCGCACGCGCCGCCAAGTCTGCTGGGACTTTCGAACCTGCGCGGAACCGCGATTCCTGTCCTTTCGCTTGCGTCCCTCCTTCAAGAAGATCCAGGACGCCCGCGTCGGGTCGTCGTGCTCGACGGTGCCGCACCGGTCGGCCTCGCGGTCGATCAGGTCCATGGCCTGGCCGCTCCGGGTGACGAAGCCGAGCCGATCGACGTCGCTCCACTGATCGCCGCGCAGTTCGCAGGACTAGCCGGCCGCTCGGCGCGGCGCGGCGAGCGTGTCGCGGCGAGGCGGTCTCGCACCATTGCGCGGGCCGAAACGCGGATGCTGTCGTTCGATGTCGCGGGCGAGACCTTCGCGTTGGCGCTCGATCGGATCGAGGCAGTGACAGGGCCGAGGAACATGGTCGCGACCATTCCTCACGCCGACGCTGCGGTCATTGGGAGTATCCCGTGGCGCGGCGGCCTGCTGCCCCTGTTGTCGTTGGCGGCCCTTCTGGGCCGTGGCGGTGCGCCAGCGGCTGGCGGCCGGGTCATCGTGGTCCGGATCGAAGGCCATGCCGCGGGTCTCGTCGTCGACATGATCGGCGAGGTGCTGGCGGTTGCCGAAGACAGGATAGATGCGGTCCCGGCGCTCCTTCGGCGCGGTGGCGGCGAAGCGCGGATCGCGGGCATCGCCCGGCTCGACGAAGGCCGGCGACTGATTTCGCTGCTCGCTTGTGATGCGCTGGTCGATCCGGCGCTGGCCGCCCGGCTGCGCGCGGTGGCGTTTGTTGAAGCAGACGCCGATACGCGCGGCGAGGCTGCCACCGAGGCACTGCTTCTCTTCTCGATCGATGAGGAAGCTTACGGCTTGCCGTTGAGCGCTGTTATCGAGGTCGCCCGGCTGCCCGAGCGGCTTACGGCGCTTCCACGCGCGCCGGATTTCGTGCGCGGCATCATGCATCTGCGTGGTCGCGCGCTCCCGGTGGTCGATCAGGCCGCGCGTTTCGGCGCTGTCGCGAGCGGGCAGCGGTTGATCGTGGCAAGAGCTGGCGATCTCGAGGCGGCGTTTCTTGTCGACCGGATCCAGGGCGTAGCCCGCGTGCCACGGGCAAGCCTCGTCGAAGCGCCCGCAGTAGGTAAAGACCCGCAGCTGGTCGAGCAGCTCCTGATCCCCCACGACTCGCCCATGACGCTTCTGCTCAGCCCCTTCGCCCTGCTGGCGCAGGCCGAAAGGGACCTGCTCGCCGCGGTTGATCCAACCGGACGGTCGCGACGCCGATGACCCGCCTCTTGATTGTCGACGACAGCCCGCTGATGCGGCGGCTGCTCAGCGAGATATTCTCGGCGGCAGGCGATTTCGAGCTCGCGGTTGCGCGCGACGCCGACGAGGCTCTAGCGCAATTGAATCGTTTCAAGCCCGACGTGGTGACGCTCGACATCCATATGCCCGGCATGGACGGGCTCGCCTGCCTCGATCGGATCATGGTCGAGCGCCCCTGTCCGGTCGTGATGGTTTCCTCGCTTACCGAAGAGGGGGCCGAGGAGACACTTGACGCGATGGCGCTCGGCGCGGTCGATTTCTTTCCCAAGCCGCGGGGCGCGGTATCGATCGCGATCGAAGCGGTCGCGCCCGATCTCGTCGAAACCGTTCGCGCCGCGTCGAAGGCCCGAATCTCGCGCGCAAGGCGGTTGACCGAGCGTGTGAGGCTGCGCGGCCAGCTCGCTGAGGGCCGCGCCCGCGTCAAAAGGGCGTCGCCGCTGAGGCGGACGCCGCCGGCGCCACCCGCCAGAACCGTTTTCGAACATGCGGTGCAAAGCGGAGAAGCCGCCGATCGCCTCGTTCTGATCGGGACGTCCACCGGCGGGCCGCCAGCGCTCGACGCGGTGCTCGGCGCGCTTCCGTCCGACTTCCCCTGTGGCATCGTCGTCGCGCAGCATATGCCGGCGAGTTTCACCGGCCCCTTGGCGCGCCGGCTCGACAAGCTCTGTCCGCTCCCGGTCGCCGAGGTGACGACGCTGACCTCGATCTTGGCCGGCCATGTCTATATCGGCCGCGGCGACGCCGACCTCCTGATCAGCCGGCGCTCCGGCCAGCTCGTGGCGCTGCCCGCACCGAGCAGTCCCGATCATCATTGGCACCCTAGCGTCGAGCGGCTCGTCGATAGCGCGATGGGCCAAGTCCGTCCGGTCGACCTGATTGGCGTCCTGATGACCGGCATGGGGAGCGATGGATCAAAGGCTATGACCCAGCTTCACGCCGCCGGCGGCCAGACGATCGCGGAAGCGGAGGAGAGCGCTGTCGTCTGGGGCATGCCCGGCGCGCTCGTCGCAAATGGCGGGGCGAGCCAGGTCGTACCGATCGAGCGGATCGCGGGCGCGCTGACGGCGCTCGTCCGCCGGTGAGCCAGCTTATCACCGCCGACGAACTCAAGACGCTCACCGATCTGCTTTATCTGTGGACCGGCATGACCTTCGGCGAGAGCAAACGTTATTATATCGAACGCCGTCTTGCCGATCGGCTCAAGCGCAGCGGCATCGCCGATACGCGGCTCTATCTCGCCCGCCTCGGGGTCGATGCTGCGGAGCGGCAAGCGCTGATAAACGCGTTCACGATCAACGAGACCTATTTTTTCCGAGAAAGCCATCAGCTGCGCGCGCTTTCCGCCCAGATCCTGCCGGAGATCGTGCGCACCAAGCGACCGGGCGATCTGGTTCGTATCCTGTCCTTGCCCTGCTCGACCGGGGACGAGGCCTATTCGATCGCGATCTGGCTGCTGGAACATTGGCCGCTGGTCGATGCCTATAACGTCGAGATCATCGGCTCGGACATCGACACGGCCGCAGTCGAAGCGGCGCGCGAGGGTCGCTATGCTGCCCGCGCGCTGGCCAAATTGCCCGATGAGCTCGTCGAGCGCTACTTTGAACGCGAGCACCGCCATCAGCGCAAGATCATCGACGATCTGCGCGAGTCCGTGCATTTCACCACGGCGAACCTCATGGATCCGGCGGCAGCGACCGCCCAGGGCCGGTTCGACGTGATCCTGTGTCGGAACCTCCTGATCTATTTCGACGACGCTTCACGCAAGATAGCAGCCGATGCGCTCTACGACAGGCTTCATACCGGGGGGTTCCTCCTCCTCGGGCACAGCGAGTCGATGAGCCGGATCACCGATCGCTTCGACTTTGTTCGCCTCGACGACGCAATCGTCTATCGTCGGCCGTGATGGACGAGCTGCTCACCCAGTTTCTGATTGAAGGCCGCGAGCTCGTTGCCGAGGCGGAGGCCGAGCTCGGCCGTCTCTCCGCCAACCCCCGAAATGCCACCGCGCTCGACGCTCTGTTCCGTGCGGTCCATACCTTGAAGGGCTCGGTCGGGCTTTTCGCGATGAAGCCCGCCGAAGCCCTGCTTCACCGGGCCGAGGACCAGCTAGGCGCCGCGCGCAGGAACGGCGCGCCGCTTGGGCGAGAACGGATAGAAACGCTGCTCGCCTGCGTGGATGCGATCGACCGCTGGATCGACGAACTCGAACAAGCTGGCGAGACCGGAGCCGACGCCGCCATCATCGCCGAGCGCCTGATAGCGCGCCTCGACGGCGGGCAACCGGAAAGCGGGAGCGGGAATGCACCGGCATCCGGCCTGCCCGACTGGGTGGGTCCACTGTCGGCGCGCGCCGACGCCCTGCTCGCTGCCGCCGACCAGAATCTGGTCGCATTCCGCTACAGTCCCGACCCGGATTGCTTCTTCCGCGGCGATGACCCGCTGGCGCTTGCACTTGCCGTTCCCGATCTCGTCGATCTCGCTATCCTGCCGGTGGACGATTTCGCCGCAATTGGCGACTGGGACCCGTTCCGCTGCCAGGTCCTGCTCGAAGGCTTGAGCAGTGCGCCTCTGGACGCTGTCCGCGCGGCATTCCGGCTGGTACCCGACCAGGTCGCCTTTGCCGAGATCGCCCCGCAGCGCGCCGAAACCGACAATGCCCCGGGCGGGGATGCATCGCGGATCGTGCGCGTCGATGGCGCTCGGCTCGACAGCCTGGCCGACGACGTAAGCGAACTCGTCGTCGCCACCAACGGCCTGGCGCATGCCGTGCGGCGGGCCGAGCAGACCGATCCGGCGCTTGCCCAGATCCTGCGAACGCTACAGGGCGACATCGACCGGATTACCGGGCGCCTCCATCGCGGGGTCTCGGCAATTCGCCGGGTTCCGCTTGCCGCCCCCTTGCGCCGGCTACCCCGGCTCGTGCGCGAAATTGCCCGGGGGCTCGATAAGCCGGTGCGCTTCACGATGCGCGGCGAGGGCACCGAAGTCGACAAGATGATTGCCGACGCCCTCTTCGAGCCGCTGCTCCACATTTTGCGTAACGCGCTCGACCATGGGATCGAGACCGCCCCTGAGCGCCAGGCCGCAGGCAAGCCCGCCGAAGGCAGCCTCCAGCTCCAGATTGGCCGCCAGAGCGACGAGGTCGTGATCAGCGTCAGCGACGACGGGGCCGGCATCGATCCTGCCCGGCTCCGCGCGGTGGCGGTGGCCCGCGACGTCATCGATGCCGAGGCGGCCGCCGCCCTGTCCGATGCGCAGGCGCTGCGCTTGATCCTCGCGCCCGGCTTCTCCACCGCGGCGAAGGTGACCGACCTGTCGGGTCGTGGCGTCGGCATGGATGCGGTTGCGCGCGCGATCGAGCGTCTGCGCGGGCGTCTCCTGATTGAAAGCAGGGTCGGCGAGGGCAGCCGCTTCGAGATCAGGCTGCCGCTCGATTCCATCACGACCCGGCTGCTCATCGTCGAGGCAGGCGGCGAGCGTTACGGGATCCCGCTCGACCAGATCGTCGAGACGACAAGAGTCGAAGCCGAGACAATATTGCCGGTCGGCGGGGGCCGTGCATGCGTCCTGCGCGATAGGACCGTGCCGATAATTGATCTTGCCGACCTTCTCGGCGGCGAGGCGCCGCAGGACCGGATCGCCCGCCTTGTCATAACGCAGAGCGGCGGAGAGTCTGTAGCTATTCGCGTCGACGCCTTCGACGCGCAGATAGATGTGCTCGTTCGCGAGCCGCGTGGGCTTCTCGATGCGCTCCCCGGGGTCGCGGGAACAGCGCTGCTCGGCGATGGCGCGGTGCTCCTCGTCCTCGACCTGCCCGAGCTCGCCGCATGAGCGTGATCGTGACCGGCGATGTCATCGCGCTTGTCGGCGCCTGTCTCGTCGAGGATGCGGAACCGTTGCTGGTCGCGCTACAGGCCGATCCCACCCGGTCGGTCGACGTTGCGGAGGCAACTCGGCTTCATCTCGCGGTGGTTCAGTTGCTGCTTGCGGCGCGGCCGACCCTGACCGGCGTGCCCGCCGATCCGGTATTGCGCGATCTGGTGTTACCATTGATGCGCCATGTTAATCGGTAATCGGCTATCGCCTTCGATCCCAAGCCGTTATTATGGGTCGAATTGGCTGAAGTTTTGTAACGTGGAGCCTCTTCGTGACGGTTAAAGTCCTGATTGTCGATGACAGCAAACTGGCGCGTATCGTCGCCGCAAAGGCGCTCGCCGAGCTTCAGCCCGACTGGACAAAAGTCGAGGCGGGAAGCGCGGCGCATGCGCACGAGCTTCTCGATAGCGGGGAGGTCGTGGACCTCGCGCTTGTAGATTTCAACATGACCGTAAAGGACGGTCTCGAATTCGCCGGCGAACTGCGCGCCGCGCATCCGACGATGCCGATCGCGATAATCACCGCAAATATCCAGGACGAGGTCATAGCCCGCGCACGCGCTATCGACGCAAGCTTCGTGCCCAAGCCGGTCACGGCCGAGGCGCTGCAGGGGTTCATTTCCGGCGCGGCGCTTCGCCTGCGCAAGTCCTGATGAAACAGGTGATAATCGCGCTCGGCGAACTCGAACGCGACGCACTGACCGAGATCGTCAATATCGGGGTCAGTCGTGCGGCCTCCTCGCTGCGCAAGATGGTCGGGCACGAAGTCCATCTCTCCGTACCATCGATTGAGGTCGTCAGCCAGCGCCGCGCCGCCCGGCTGATCGGAGAGCGCGAACTCGACGCATTGGTTGCCGTCCGGCAGGGCTTCTCCGGCGCCTTCGCCGGTCGCGCGCTGCTGATCTTTCCTCAAGCAAACAGCCTGGAGCTCGTCCGCGCGGTGACAGGCGATGAGCTGAGCCCCGCCGAGGTGCTCGACATGGAGGATGAGGCGCTTGCCGAAACCGGCAATGTGATTCTGAACTCCTGTCTCGCGACGATGGCGAACATGCTCAAGCGATCGCTGACGATGACGATCCCCGAGGTGTTGCGGGGCAATGGCGCCACCTTGTTCGAGGTCGAAGACGGCGACGGCGCCGAGGGGCTCGTCCTGTTCCTCTATATCGATTTCGCGGTCCGTCAGCGCGACATCCGCGGTTATATCGCGATGCTGATGGACCTGCCTGCGCTGGCCACGCTCAGAGGTCTGCTCGACGAGTTCATCGCGCGCGTCGTGGGCGACGATGATCGCTGATCCGGCGTCCGGCGAGCAAGGCCGCGAGCAGCGGATGATGGCGATCAGGGCGGCCGCCGGTTCGAGCGGCACCTGGGATTGGGATATTCCCGGCGAACGACTATACCTCGACGCGCGCTTCTCGGAGCTTTGCGGGGTCGACCCTGAGGCCGGATTGGCCGGCGTTTCGACCGACGTCTTCTTCCGCGCGATTCACCGCGAGGACCGCGCGCGAATCCGCATCGCAGTGGCGGGAATAATCGGCGGCGCCGAGCTTTTCTCCAAGGAATTCCGGGTCGTGACCGCCAACGGGGCCGTGCTCTGGATGCACGGCCGTGGTCAAAGCGAACAGGACGCCGACGAGCAGCCGGTTCGGTTCACCGGCCTCCTTGTCGACGTAACCGATCGCAAGCGCACCGAGGAGCGACTCAGGATTGCGCAGAGCGCGGGCGGAGTCGGCACCTTCGAACATAGCGACGGCTTTGCGACGATGGCGGTGTCCGACGAGTTCTGCCGGGTACTCGGCCTCCATCCCGCCCCGGCGCTCCCAGTCCAGACCGTCAATGCCGTGATGATCCCTGGCGAGGCGCCACTGATCCCCTCCTATCTGCCAGCTGACGGCAATTCGGGGCTCGAGGCCGAGTTTCGCATCCTGCGCGCCGACGATGGCGCCGAACGATGGATCGCCCGGCGCGGCGAAGTCGTGCGTGACGGCGCCGGCTACCGGCTGATCGGGGTCATTTATGACGTGACCAAATCGAAGAACCTTGAGGCACAGCTGCGCGACCTCAACGACACGCTCGAGGCGCGGGTCGAGGCCGAAGTGGTCGAACGGCATCAGGCGCAAGAGTCGCTTCGTCAGGCCCAAAAGATGGAAGCAGTGGGCCATCTGACCGGCGGCATCGCCCATGATTTCAACAATCTGCTGATGATCATCATGGGCAATATCGACACCGTCCGCCGCCGGATCGATGCAAGCCATGACCCCCGCCTGCGGCGCGCGCTCGATAATGCGATGAAGGGCGCAGAGAGCGCTGCGGCGCTGACCCAGCGCCTGCTCGTCTTCTCGCGCCAGCAGCCGCTCGATTCGCGCGTGATAGATGTCACGCGGCTGCTTGCGGGCATGTCGGATCTGCTCACACGTTCGATCACCGAGGCGATTTCGATACAGGTGAGCGGCACACCCGATCTGTGGAGGGTCGAGGCCGATGCGCACCAGCTCGAAAATGCGATCCTCAACCTCGCGGTCAATGCCCGCGACGCGATGGAAGGTTCGGGGGCCCTCACCATTGCCGCGCGGAATGTGACGGTCGACGGTTCAGGCCTAAAAGCGCTCGAACCGGGTGAATATGTCGCGATCTCGGTCACCGATACGGGCTCGGGTATGTCGGCCGAAACGATCGACAAGGTTTTCGATCCCTTCTTCACCACCAAGGACGTCGGCAAGGGTACGGGACTGGGTCTCTCCATGGTCTACGGATTTGCTCAGCAGTCGCTGGGCGGCGTAGATATTGTCTCGGCGGTCGGCGAGGGAACGACCGTCACGCTCTACCTGCCACGCGCGGTTGGCGAACATGTCGAGGTGGCCCAGAGTACCGGGGCGGCGGTCCCCATGGGAAGCGAGTCTGAAGCCATTCTCGTCGTCGAGGACAATGACGATGTGCGCGCCTATACGGTCGGCGTGCTGCGGGAGCTCGGCTACCGCGTCATCGAGGCCCATGACGGCGCGACGGGGCTTCGACTGCTCGAGAAGCAGAATTGCGACATCCAGCTCCTCCTCACTGACGTGGTCATGCCCGAAATGTCTGGGCCCGCGCTCGCCGAGGCCGCGCGCCACCTCCAGCCCGAACTCAAGGTTCTCTATAATTCGGGCTACACCCGAGATGCGATCATGCGCGACGGCAAGCTCGAGGCCGGCGTCGATCTGATCGCCAAGCCATTCACCTTTGCCTCGCTCGCTGCGAAAGTCCGCGAGCTGCTCGATCGTTAGATCGAACTGTCTGGAAGCGCTCCGCCCCCGACGCCGTCCATCCGGTCGAGCAACGCCCGCTGGCTCACCAGCATCATGGTTCCGGCCTCCTCGATCCCAAACCACCGCGCGCTATCCACCTCCGGGTAGCTCCGCATCCGCCCGCTCCCTGGCGGCCATTCGATCTCGAATCGGTTGCTGCTGATTGCGGCCGGATCAAGGTCCGTCTCTAGGCCGAATGCCTCGACATATTTGCCGCCCTTCTGCCGGATTTCGCCGAGCGGGACGAGCGGGCCCTGCAGCTTCAGCCCCAACTCCTCCTCGGCTTCGCGCATCGCCGCCGCCGCCGCGTCCTCGCCCGGCTCGATCAGCCCTTTCGGGATCTGCCAGGCGCCCTTGTCCCTGTTCCGCCAATATGGCCCACCCGGACGAACCAGCAGCACCTCGATGGCGCCTTCGCGCCGCCGCCATATGAGTATCCCGGCGCTGCGCTGGGCCATCATTCGCCGAGAAGGTGCAGGGCTACCGACCGGCGTTGCGGTCGCCGGCGATGCTCGAACAGATAGATACCCTGCCAGGTGCCGAGCGCCAGTTGCCCACCGATCAACGGGATCGACAGCTGCACCTGGGTCAACGCGGTGCGCAGATGAGCGGGCATGTCGTCAGGTCCTTCATCATCATGAGCGTAGCAATTGCACTCGGGCGCCAGCGCCGCAAAAAAGCGTTCAATATCGCCGCGCGCCTCCGGCGCGGCATTTTCCTGGATGAGCAGCGAAGCGGAGGTGTGGCGGCAGAACAATGTCAGTAGACCGTCTCGAAGACCCTGCGCCGTCACCCATTCAGCTACCTGCCGCCCGATTTCAAGCAGGCCCGGCCCGGATGTATCTATCTCGAGAACATGGTGGGCCTGACGCATGGGTTCACCATAAACCCCGGACGACCGAAAGCCATCCTGGGCTTCGGCACATTCGCCGCCAGCGCAAGAAGGACCTTGACGTCGTACAGCTTGGCAGCGCCGTCGAGAGGCTGCTTCTGATCCAGGCAGGCACCCGGCTTCCTGGTCCGATCCTTCGCTATTTCGTCGTGCAAGGTCCGGTGCGGCGCCCCGCGACACTGCTTTCGATCCGCATGTTCATTCTTCCGCCGCTCGCTACGGCGCTCGACATGGCCGTATAGGCTGTGGGCGTAAATCGGCCGGTGGTTTTGATGGTCATGGTCTGGCCTTGGCGCGTGCAGCGCATTTCGCTGACCAGCGTGCCGCCGCGCATGGAAAAATTGACCATCTTGCAGGAAGCATCCTGCTTGACGAGCTGTTCAGGCCGCTTCGCCGCGTCCTCGGCAGTCACGCAATGCGTGATGCGCGTCGTCTTCCCGTTCATCATCTTGGCGATCTGCGGCGGAGCACCGGGCATGTCCACCGATTTGACGGTCGACACGGTCTCCCACTGACCCGGTTGGATTTGCTGCGCCGGCACGGCGGTGGCGGCTGCGATCATGACGGAAAAAAACAAAGCTTGATAGCGCATTCGGCTCTCCCTTCGATCCTCATCCGTCGTTTATGCCAGAACTTGGTCCCGGAGACATACCTCGCCGCTATGAACCCAGCTTGTCGACCAACGCCTGTATCTGGTTGAGATCCGCCTGTTGGTTATCGGGCGCGCGCTCGTCGGCAGAACCGGCTCCGACGAAACTCACCGCGCTCCAGACAATTCCCGCGCTCCATAGGAGCGCAGCCCAGCGGCTACGAAAGAGGCGACTATAACCCATGTGAATTCCTCCATGCGCCTGCATTTGCGGACCGGTAAACTGTTGGCGCCGCTGCCTTAGTCGCGGAACCCAAAGCTGTATGAAACCGTTCTCTTAACATCCAATATATTGAAAAGAGATGATGTAATGGCGTCGCGTTTTTCCAACCGGCTGGCTACGGGCCCGTCGCAGTTTCTGACGGACAGCTTTCAACGGGGGCTCGCGCACTGGAATCGTGAGCGCCTTGCTCCATCGCTCCCGCAGGAGGATTGGCAGCTGCGACTCGAGCGCGACACGAAAATGCTAAGGCTTGAGCGCGGCTTTATCGAGGAATTGCGGGGAGAGATCGCCCGGGAAGCCGCACAGGCTCCCTCAGACCCTGACGCCTTTCTCGCATGGTTCGAACATTTGAGGGAGGCAGGGCCCGGACAGGGGGACCGTCTGTTTCCGTGGCTGGCCGAAAACGCAGATCGCGATCAGCTTCGCTGGTTTTTTGAGCAGGAGGCCGCGGGCGAAGCGGGTTTCGATGATCTGCTTGCGTATACGCAGGTGAAGCTGCCCGTGCCCGCTAAGCTCGAACTTGCTCGTAACTATTGGGACGAGATGGGACGCGGCAACCCTGCCGGTATGCACGGTCCGATGCTCGACGCCCTTGTTGGCACGCTCCAGGTGACACCGGTTATCGAAAATACGGTTTGGGAAAGTCTCGCGCTGGCCAACGCCATGACCGCGATGGCGACCAGCAGGGACCTCGCGTGGCATTCGGTGGGCGCCCTCGGGGTTATCGAACTCACCGCTCCTGGCCGCTCGAAGCTCGTCGCCCAGGGGTTGCGGCGTATCGGTCTTTCGGAAAAGGAACGACGATATTTCGAGTTGCACGCCGTTCTCGACATCAAACACAGTGCCGATTGGAACCGCGAGGCTCTTCGTCCCCTTGTGATGGAAGATCCGGCCCGCGCGCACGCCATCGCCGAGGGCGCTCTTATCCGGCTCCGCTGCGGCGAACGCTGCTTCGATCGTTATCGGAAAATTCTCTGGTCGGATTAAGGGCTCCGAAAGATCTCCAGCTTATACTCAAGTCTAAGCGCACGTTAACCATTTGTTGGGTGATCGCCGCCAGAAAAGCTCCTCGTAAGGAGATAATCTATGGCAACCAATCCAATGAATTTCTCTTCGCTCCGCCTCGACGATTGCGATGCGCTCCTGGATCAGGGCTACGCCGCGTCCACCGGGACGTGTGGCCTTCCCATTGATCTGGTGTCGGCCCATAAATGGTTCAATTTGGCTGTTCTAGCCGGTTCGCCCGAAGCGCAGTATTGTCGCTCGGATGTTGCGGAGCAGATGACGCGACAGCAGATCGCCGAGGCTCAGCGACAGGCGCGAAACTGGCTGGCCTGCCGCAACGCCCATTAACCCTTAAGCCGGCGTTTGCCGCTCCCGCTAATCTAACGACAAGCCATCGCCGTCATCTTGGGCGCATGGCAAACGTCATTCCGATCCTGGCCCTGCTGCTCGCTATACTGCTAACCGTCCTACGCCTCCGCAGAATGGCGGTTCGCCGTCCGGTCGCGAAGCGGGCCGATCCTCGCCCCCGCGCATTGGCGGAAGCCGTCGCCGCTGCCGCAACCGTGCTGCTTGTCGGCTGGGGCCTCGGGACATGGCTGCCCGGGACCGTGACGGTCATCAGACCGGTCTTCACCATCCTCGCTGCCTCGATCTGCCTGTCGCAATATGCGATGACTATGAAGGCGCTCCGTCGCGCCTGATCAGCAGATATCCTCTTCCGCCACGACGGGCCGGCTCTCGCGCGTGGCCCGCATACGGCTGGAGGGATCGTCCGGGTCGGAGGTTAGAATGACGTGGTCGTCATGGACTTCGAGCAGCGTGCCGATGAACGGGAAATCGGCGAGGCTGCCGGTCACCCGATAGCTGACCAGATCCCCGACCTTGAATGTCGCCGCGTCGAAGTTGAACTCGAACGGGCAGCTGCCCTCGCCCATGTTCAGCATAGCCGTCTCCTCATTGCTCCCGATATAATGGAGGAGCATCTGGGCATCAATCGTGGGAACTTGCCCCGCGGTCGAGACGGTGTTCTGTTTGCACGGCTTCGCCCCGTCGGAAAGACAGGGCTCTAAAATCCTAACCGGCAAACCTTTTTGAAGGACTGATCGTCCGGTTGCCGTGCCGCCCGGCGTGCCCCTCGATCAGCTCGTCCAGCAGCACCTCGCCATACGCCCAGCGGCCCAAGCCGGACTCGGCGTTGATGTGGCCGACATAGCCGGCATCGACAAAGCAGCTTCCCCATGCCCGGGCCAACAACGCTAGTCGGTCGAACGCCGCATAGCGATCATTGCGGCTGGCGACGAGGATCGAGTGAAAAGGCAGAGGTGCGACCGGTGCGGGTGCGAAGCGGCGGACAAAAGGATGGGCGTCAGTTGAGTCGACGTCGGGCGGAGCGACCAGCAGCGCGCCACGCACTTGCGTCAGCCGCCGATGATCGGCTCCCAACGCCCACCACGCGATCGTCAGGCACCCCAAACTGTGGGCAACCAACGTCAGCGGGCCATCGGTCATCGCCACTGCCGCGTCGAGCCGCTCCGTCCAGATGCGCCGGTCCGGCTCGGACCAGCAACCGAGATCGACCCGGCGGCAGTCGTCGCGCCGCGCCTCCCACAGGCTCTGCCAATGATCAGGCCCCGAATTATCGAGCCCCGGCACGATCAGGCAGAGCGGGCCATCAGGCGTCATCGCCGGTTTCCTGCTGCACGAAATCTGCCAGCCGCGAGGTTGTGGCCCGATGTGCATCGGCCTGGGTGACGACACTGTCTGGCGGCACGCTGGTCGTCAGCCAGACATTGCCGCCAATCGTCGACCGGCGGCCAATCGTAACCCGTCCGAGGATGGTGGCGCCGGCATAGATGACCACATCGTCCTGTACGATGGGATGGCGCGCGAGGCCGCGGCGCAAGGCACCATCGGGATCTGCCGGGAAGCTGCGCGCGCCGAGGGTCACCGCCTGATAGAGCCGCACCCGCTTGCCGATCACAGCCGTCTCACCGATCACGACGCCCGTGCCATGATCGATGAAGAAGCGCTCGCCGATCAGAGCACCGGGATGGATATCGATCCCGGTGCGGGAGTTTGCGACCTCGGAGATGATCCGGGCGATTAGCGGAGCGCCAAGCCCGTGCAGCAGATGAGCCAGCCGATAATGGACGATCGCGATAATGCCCGGATAGCAGAGCAGGACTTCGTCGACGCTGCGCGCGGCGGGATCGCCCGCATATGCCGCCTCCACGTCGGTATCGAGCGTCCGTCTCAGCCGGGGGAGGGCATGCGCGAAATGGCCGATGATGCGACCGGCCTCCGGGTCGACCAACTCGGGCATCCGCTGTCCGATCGAGTAATCGAGCTCCAGCCGGATCTGCCCATAAAGCCTGCTCAGCGCCGTCTGCAGGGTCTCGGCCACGAAAGCCTCTTCGTTATGGCTGCGCACGAAGCTCGGCCCAAGCCGCAGCGGAAAAAGCGACCCGGCGAGGGCGGTCATGATCTTGTCGATCACGTGTCGGGAGGGAAATCCTACCGCACCATGCTCAGCATGGCGGCGATGCGCCTCGCGCCATTGCTGGCGTGCCTGGCGAAGCTCACCGGCTATAGCCTCGATATCCCAATAGTGCCCCGGTGGCGCGGTTAGGGGTTCATCGTAGCTCTCATGCATGGCGGCCTCGCTGTCGTCCGACCACTGTCGTAACCGTCTCCACCGCCAGCGAAAGCAACATTTCCCTACTAAATCGATAGTAATTATTTCGCCCTGCTTGGACGCGGACAGCGTCGGTTTTCCCTGCTATGGCGGGCAGATGGTCCCTCGACGCGGTCCTCTCAAGATAAAGGCCCAGATCTTCTGCGGCGGAGAGCCTGCGATCGGCCCCGGTAAGGCTGCGCTGCTCGAAGCGATCGATCGCGAAGGCTCGATCTCTGCCGCTGGCCGCGCGCTCGGGATGAGCTACAGGCGGACCTGGCTCCTCGTCGACAGCCTCAATCGATGCTGGCTCGAGCGACTTGTCGACACGACTCCGGGCGGCGGCTCCAAACGCGGCGCGCGCTTGACGGCTATGGGGCGCGAAGTCCTCGCCGCCTTCCGAACGCTCGAACGAAAGCTGCTCGATTCCGGCGAGGAAGATCTGGCCGAGCTTGCGGCCCTGTTGCGGGACGAGCCACTTCCCGGCTGAACCGCTTGCCATATACGGCGAGATATAGCAATCCTGACACGATCTGCGTGGGAGGAATCCTTGAAACCGGTGGCCGCTCTCTTCCGCTTTATCCTGTCGCTCGTCACCTTGGCGGCTGCACCGGCCTACGCCGCCGAGACCCATATTGCCGTCGCCGCGAACTTCTTGGAGCCAGCGAAAGAGATCGCCGCGGCGTTCGAACGGGCGACCGGGCACAAGGCGGTGCTTGCCTTCGGAGCCTCGGGCGCCTTGTACACACAGATCAGCCATGGCGCGCCATTTGAGCTGTTCCTTTCCGCGGACGCGGACAGGCCGGCGCTGATCGAGAAGGAAGGCTTGGCGGTGCCGGGTACCCGTTTCACTTATGCGGTTGGTAGACTGGTGCTTTATTCAACGCTGCCGGGATTGGTCGATGCGAAGGGTAAGGTGCTCGCGACCCCGGGTGACGGCAAGCTCGCTATCGCCGATCCGGCGACGGCTCCCTATGGCATCGCGTCGATCGAGACGATGCGGAAGCTTGGTGTATATGCCGCACTGAAGCCGCGGATCGTCACCGGCAGCTCGATTGCTCAGACCTATCAGTTCATCTCGACTGGCGCTGCGCCGCTGGGCTTCGTCGCACTAAGCCAGGTCATCAACGTCACTGGTGGTTCGCGCTGGCTGGTACCCGCCGCGCTGCATTCGCCTATCGAGCAGCAGGCCGTCCTGCTGAGGAAGGGCGCCGCAAATCCGGCGGCGCGGGAGTTTCTGAGATTTATGAAGAGCCGTGCGGCGGTCGCGATCGTGCGGCGGTATGGCTACGGGATCGGTTGAATGGCGCTCGTCCTCGCGACCACGCTCGAATTGGCTGCTGTCACGACGATCCTGCTGCTGCTGCTGTCGACCCCACTCGCCTGGTGGCTTGCCCGCTCTCGGTCCTGGTGGAAGGAGATCGTGGGCGCTGTCGCCGCATTGCCGCTTGTCCTCCCTCCCACGGTGATCGGCTTCTATGTGCTGATCGCCCTCGGCCCTGAAAGCCCGCTCATGGCGCTGCTCGCGCCATTCGGCATCGAGACTCTCGCCTTCACGTTCACTGGGCTCGTTATCGGTTCGCTGTTCTATTCGCTGCCTTTCTCGGTCCAGCCGCTGCGCACCGCCTTCGAAGCCGTTGGGGACCGCCCCCTTGAGATCGCTGCGACGATGGGCGCGACGCCTCTGGATCGCTTCCTCACCGTCGCCTTGCCGCTTTCGCGTCGCGGCTTTCTATCGGCCGCTATCCTTGTGTTTGCGCACACGGTCGGCGAATTCGGCGTCGTGCTGATGATCGGCGGCAACATCCCCGGCAAGACCGAGGTGCTCTCGACGCGTATCTACCAGCTCGTCGAAAGCCTTCAATTTGGCGAAGCGCACCGCATCGCGGCCGTGCTGGTGGCCTTCTCCTTTTTCGCCTTGCTCGCGCTCCTTCTGGTCGAGCGGCGCATCGCTTCACCCCGCCCATGAGCATCTCGATCGAACTGGACGGCAGGATCGCCGGCTTCCGTTTGTCGGTGGCTTTCGAGGTGCCCTCCCAGGGCGTCGTGGCGATCGTCGGCCCCTCGGGCTCCGGCAAGACCAGCCTCTTGCGCGCCTTGGCAGGCCTGGAGCGGATAGCCGGGACCATCATGATCGACGGCGAGGTCTGGCAGGATGATCAGACCTTCATTCCCCCCGAGCGCCGGCGGGCGGGCTATGTCTTCCAAGGCGGCAGCTTGCTGCCCCATCTCACCGTCTCGGCCAATCTCGATTATGCGCAACGTCGCGCCCCTCCAGGTCCCATCAAACGAGAGCAGATCGTCGAGCGCGCGGGCATCGGTCACCTGCTGGAGCGCCGGCCGCCGACGCTGTCTGGCGGCGAGGCGCAGCGCGCCAGCATGGCGCGCGCACTGCTCGCCCAGCCCCGGCTGCTGTTAATGGATGAGCCGCTCGCCGCGCTCGACATTGCCGCCCGGCAATCGATGCTCCATTGGCTGGAAACCTTGCTCGCCAAATTGGCGCTGCCCACCTTCTATGTCACGCACGACGAAGCCGAAGCCGCACGTCTTGCCCACCGGACCATCAGGCTCGCCGGAGGCAGGATGGCAACTTGATGTCCTTACGGCGCCCCGATCAAAGCGGCGTCCGGGAATTTCGGGCAGGTGACCGCTACGACCACGCCACGCGCGATCCGCCTTTGGAGAATAGTTGGGCACGCTCGCAGTGGTTGGTGCCGCGGGGCCGGCCGCGGCCGGCGGATATCGGCTGGCCAGCAGGCTCGCAAAGGCAGTCGCCAAGCCGATCCGGTTGGTGGGGCGCGTGCTCTATCCCGAATTGGCCCGGCTCGTCGCCTGGCGGATGTTGCGCGGCTGATCGGTCAGGACGAGCGGGTTGGATCGACGTTGGAATCGGTCAGGATCGGGGGATCCGACCTTCGAGCCGCCGGCAAGGTGCCGGTCTGTCGCTCGAGCATGCGGTGAACGCGTAGCGGTTCACCGTTTTTCTGCAGTTGTTGGAGCATCGCGATATTTTCCGCGTCGGCCTGGGTGCGGCGCTGGTTGTGACGGAGGTAGTCCGCCCACGTCGCGAAGTGATAGCGTTCGATCCATAGCTCGGGGTCGTGCAGATCACGCAGGAGGGTCCAGCCATGCGCACCGTCGCGTCGGCGGACACGGCGGCGTTCGCCCATCGCCGCGAGGAAAGCCAGCACCTTGTCGCTCGCTATGCGATACTCGATCGTGATCACCACCGGTCCGCTGCGCGACTCGATCGGCACGGCAGTCGCAGGTTCGGTCCATAAGCGAAGCGGATCGAGGTTGAGGTCCTGAACGGCAGGCAGCGGCAGGACGAGCCCAAACAGCATAGTGAGGAGCTGCGCCGTGCCGCCGATCAGGAGCGCGGTGGCGACGCCATTATGCTCGGCGACCAGCCCGATCAGCCAGGCACCCACCGCCATCATTCCGAAGGCGATCATCTGGTAGATGGAGACGGCGCGCGCGGCCACCCAACGTGGGGAGGCCAGCTGAACCGAGATGTTGAAGGTCGAAAGGGTCAGCACCCAACCCGCGCCGGCGAACAGCAGCGACACTGCCGTGAGGCCGATGTGAGAGCTGGCTGCTGTAACTATCGCGCCCAGACCGAGTAGCGTTCCGCCAAGCCTCGCGATCAGCTCTGCCGAGAATCGCCGACGCAGCCTGGTGTTGCCGATTGCGCCGATGACGGCGCCGACCCCGAATGCGCCCAACAGGACACCATATGTCGCCGCGCCCCCACCGATCAGATCGCGCGCTATCAGTGGCATCAGCGCGGAAACCGTACTGGCGGTCACTCCGAACAGCCCCGCTCGCGCCATGATCGTCCGGAGATGCGGGGACATCCAGACATAGCGGAGACCGGCCGATATGGCGACATCGAGCCGCTCGCGCGGGAGCGAGCTTGTCTTGACCGGAGGCTTCCATCGCCAGAGGACCAGGATCAACGCAATATAGGAAAGAGCGTTGACCAGAAAGGCGGCGGCGGCACCGGCGGCAGCGACGAGCGCCCCCCCTATTGCTGGCCCGATGCTGCGCGCGAGGTTGAAGCCTGCCGAATTGTAGGCGATCGCGCTGGGCAACTGTGGGCGCGGTACCATGTCGCCGACCGCCGATTGCCACGCCGGCCCGTTCATCGCCATTCCGCAGCCGAGCAGGAAGGTGAAGCAAAGCAAAAGCCAGGGAGACATCCCGCCTGCCCAGGTCAATACGCTAAGCGCGATCGACAGCGACCACATGCACAGCTGTGCGTACAGCATGACCTTGCGGCGATCGAGGCTGTCCGCGAACGCGCCCGCGACCAGAGCCAGCACCGTGAACGGTAAGGTCGTCGACGCCTGGACGAGCGCAACCATCTGCGGCGAAGGGACCATGGATACCATCAGCCAGGCCGCTCCGACGGACTGGATCAGCGCGCCGAAGTTCGACAGAACCGTCGCAAAAAGCACGGCGCGGAAGATGGGTATTTGGAGAGGCGATTCTATCGCTGGATCGGAGCCCGGCCCGTCGACACTTGTCATCGTCCTGCCATGCATGAGCTTAGCTCTCATGCCAACCCACCGTTGCGCGTCGAGCCTAAAAGTGGGTCCCTAATCTCCGCCGACAGCGATGCCCTAACAAAGATTTAGAGCGAACTGGGCAAGTCCGGTGCCTACAAAACGCCCTCGGTCCACCCATCCGTTTGACGAATATTTGATGCGGAAAACAGGCTTAGCGCGGCGTTCACACAACCCTTTAACTGGATCGTACCGGCTCGCGATTAGCAAATAGGGCGGGTCGTGACTTTCTCGCGGCCACAGTGAAGGCGTAGCCATGTCGATTGCAACCGCCCTCGGCTTTCGCGGCCGACCGGAGGCGCGCGAAGAGTCGCGGACCCGGATCCTATTGTCGGCCTCGCTGCTGATCGGCGGCCGCCCGTCGCGGGTCCATTTGCTCGATCTCTCGAAGAAGGGGGCGTTGGGCCATGCCGAGGAGGCACCCGGCACCGGCCAAAAGATATGGCTCGTCTGCCACGGCGCTGAAATTCTTGCGCGGGTCGCCTGGGTAAAAGGGCCGCGTTTCGGCCTCGCCTTCGATACCAACCTGTCTCGCGCAAAACTCGATCATATGCTGGCCGCTGGCCGGCGCGCGCTCCAAGACCAGGGCGCCGCCGTCCAGGCGGCATGATGCTTGGGGGGAATTGCATCGCCGCGATGACTTGATGCACGCGCCATGCTATGCAGCGGCACCGATAGCTGCCGAGACGCATGGATCGATCCACTGAAGTTGAGCTGAAGCTGGAATTCGCGCCCTCCGATCGCGACCGGCTCATCGCGTCGCCCCTGCTCGAAGGCCAGAGCACGGGCAAGCGATTGAAGGCGACCTATTTCGACACGCCGGCTCGGGATCTGCGACGCGCCGGCTTTGTGCTCAGGATCCGCCACGATGATTCCGAACGGACGCAGACGGTCAAGACCGCCGATGGCGCGAGCCTCCTCTGCCGCCGTGAGTGGGATCGACCGGTCAGCGATGACCAGCCGGTCGTCGATGAGAGAGCGGGGCCGCTGCGCGACCGGATATCCGACGCCCGACTTAGCCTCCTCACGCCGCTTTTTGCCACCGATGTCGAGCGGATCGCGACAACGCTACAACTCTCGGGTGCGACTCTGATCGAGTGCGCCGTCGACAGCGGACTAGTGTCCGCCGATGGGCGAAGCGCACGAATTTCGGAGATCGAACTGGAACTCATCGAGGGGTCGCCGCAAAGCCTGTTCGACCTGGCCCGCCGGTTCGATGCCCACGCGCCGTTGCGCCTGGGCGTCCAGTCCAAATCGGCGCGAGGCTATGCGTTGGTTGACCGGACCGAGGCCGGGGCGGTCAAGGCCGCGCCGGTGCCGCTTACTCCCGGGATGACCCCGGCGCAGGCCTTTGCTGCGATCGCCGCGAATTGCGTCTCCCACTATCGGTTCAATGAGGCGCTGCTTCTCGATGGCGACGGGGCGGAGGCGATTCATCAGGCGCGGGTTGCGATACGCCGGCTGCGGTCGGCTTTTTCGCTGTTCTCGCCCCTGTTCTCCAATGACAGTCAAGCCGCTCACATCAAGGCCGAATTACGGTGGCTCAGCGCGGAATTCGGTGCCGTCCGCGATCTCGATGTACTCGTAAACAGGTTGCGTCCACATGAGCGGGGCATGCTCTCCGCCGGGCGCAGGGAGCGTTTCACTCATCTGCATGCGCTGATCGAGAGCGGCCGTGTCCGATTTCTGCCAGTCGACATCGTCGAATGGCTGGAAATCGGCGCATGGCGGGCGGCTGCCGTCGACAATCCGTTGGCAGATGCTCCCATACGGGACTTCGCGGGGGAGCGGCTCGGCCGGATGCGCCGCTGGATCAAGCGGAACGGCCACGATCTGGCGAAGCTTTCGGACGAGCGCCTCCACCAGGTCCGCAAGGAGGCAAAGAAGATACGCTACACCTCCGAATCCCTGACCGCTCTATATCCGTCGCGCAAGGCGCGCACGCGAATGAACAGCTTTCTCGGCGCTCTCGAACGACTTCAGGACGCTCTCGGTCGGCTCAACGACGATGCATCGACCGGCACTTTGCTCGCGCTTTATTCCGGCGACATCGAGCTACCCTCGTTGGGGCCCAAGAAGCGCCGCAAGCTGATCGAGAAGGCCGAGAGCGCCTTCGACGATCTTGTCGGCTGCCGCCCCTTCTGGCGCGCCTGATGCGCTTTTCGCGGCGCGACGCAATCGCGATGGCCGCGATCGGATGGTCGCGCGCTGCCTGGTCGAGGGCGCCCGGCCTCGCCACCATCGCGGCAATGGTCGATGCCGCGCTCGTCGAGCGCGTGCTGGCGGCGCTCTTCGATCACCGCGCGCGCCTTCGTTCGGTCGACGTGGTGGCAATTGCAGACTTCGGCCGGCCCTCTTCCGAGCCTCGGCTCTTCCTGGCCGATATCGTGCGCGGCATGACCATCGCGATGCGTGTCGCCCACGGCAAAGGTTCCGATCCGACGCATAGTGGCGCTCTCCAATCCTTTTCCAACATGGTCGGTTCGGGCGCCACGGCGGCAGGCGCCTATCTCACCGGCGATCTATATCATGGTCGGCATGGACTATCGCGCAGACTTGTCGGGCTCGACCGCACCAACGATCGTGCGGAGGAACGCGCAATTGTGATTCACTCGGCCTGGTACGCCAATACCGACGTCGCCGAACGGCAGGGCAAGCTCGGCCGCAGCGACGGTTGCTTCGCGGTCGGCGAACAGGACATTGCTGCGCTGCTCGGGCGACTTGGGCCGGGGCGACTGCTCTACGCGGGGCGCTCGCCTGCTGAGTGAGCACATCGACTGCCTTTGCCGTCGCCGCGGCGAAACCCATAGATGCGCTCCTCGCCAGGTTGGCGCTTCTCTATCTCGGTGACGTGGTCGGCGATCGGATTGCGGCTCGCGGCGCACGCCCCTAAAGCGCTGCTGATGCTCCGTCTCTCCGAACTGAAACTGCCGCTGGATCATCCGCCGGAGGCGTTGTCCGCCGCGATCGTTCGGCGGCTGGCTATAGAGCCGGCAGACCTGCTTGAGTTCGCCATCGCCCGCCGTGCCAATGATGCCCGGCGCAAGTCCGCGATCGTGCTCGTCTATTCGGTGGATGTGGTTCTGCGCGACGAGGCGGCCGTGCTCACGCGTTTCGCGACCGACAATCACGTCCGTCCAACGCCCGACACCGCCTATCGCCTCGTAGCCACTGCCCCCGCCTCGTCGCCCCGGCCGGTCGTTGTCGGTGCAGGACCTTGCGGTCTTTTCGCCGGGCTGGTCCTGGCGCAGATGGGTTTTCGGCCGATCATTATCGAGCGCGGCCGGGTGGTGCGTGAGCGCACCAAGGATACCTGGGGCCTGTGGCGCCGCGGCGTGCTCGATCCGGAATCCAACGTCCAGTTCGGGGAAGGTGGCGCAGGCACTTTTTCCGACGGCAAGCTCTACAGCCAGATCAAGGACCCGCGCTTCCTCGGTCGGAAGGTGCTGAACGAGTTCGTTGGGGCGGGCGCCCCCGCGGAGATATTGACCGAGGCGCATCCCCACATCGGAACCTTCCGTCTGGTCTCTATGGTTGAGAATATCCGGCGGACGATTCAGGATCTCGGCGGAGAATATCGGTTCGAGACGCGCGTCACGGACATCGACATCGAACGAGGCCGGCTGCGCGGCCTTCGTTTCGGCGACGGCGATTTTCTCGACGCAGCGCATGTCGTGCTGGCGGTCGGCCACAGCGCGCGTGACACATTCGAAATGCTCTACGCCCGCGGGGTTCGTCTCGAGGCAAAGCCTTTTTCCATTGGGGTACGCATCGAGCACCCCCAGAAATGGATCGATCGCGCTCGCTTCGGCAACTGTGCCGGTCATCCGGATCTTGGCGCTGCGGCCTATGCATTGTCGCATCATTGCGCGAACGGACGGAGCGTCTACAGCTTCTGCATGTGCCCCGGCGGTCGCGTCGTGGCCGCTGCATCGGAACCGGGCCGCGTCGTCACCAACGGTATGAGTCAATATTCGCGCAGAGAGTTCAATGCCAATTCGGGGCTCGTCGTAGGGATCGAACCCGGACGTGACTACCCGGGGCATCCACTCGCGGGCATCGCCCTTCAACGCCACTGGGAAGAACAAGCCTTTGTCGCGGGCGGCGCCAGCTACCATGCGCCGGCCCAGCGGGTCGGCGACTTCCTCGCGGGACGTCCGTCGACCGCACTGGGAGAGGTGGAGCCGTCCTACAAGCCGGGCGTGCACCTGACGGATCTCCGCCAGTGCCTTCCGGATTTCGCGTGCGACGCATTGCGCGAAGCGCTGCCCGTCTTCGGCCGCCAGATCCCCCGCTACGACGATCCCGATGCGGTGATGACCGGCGTCGAAACGCGCACTTCGTCACCGATACGGATCACGCGCGGCGGCGATTTCCAAAGCCTCAACGTCCGGGGCCTCTACCCGGCCGGCGAGGGCGCGGGCTACGCTGGCGGGATACTTTCGGCGGCGGTCGATGGCATCCGGGTGGCCGAGGCAGTCGGGCTGGCGATAGCGAGATAATTTCTCAGGGCGGCGGAACGCAGCTATTCGACCGCGTCGCGAACCGGTAGGGCGCGGCACCTCAGCGGAGAAACTGGAATGGCTTCGGGATTGGTAGCGCTGCTCGACGACGTTGCGAGCCTGACGAAGCTCGCGGCGGCCTCGCTTGACGATGTCGGCGCCGCTGCTGGCAAGGCCGGCAGCAAGGCGATCGGCGTCGTTGTCGACGATGCGGCCGTTACCCCCCGCTATGTTACCGGCCTGACGCCCGATCGTGAACTGCCGATCATTGCCCGGATCACCTTGGGTTCGCTCCGCAACAAGCTGCTCCTGCTGCTGCCGGCCGCATTGATCCTCAGCAGTTTCGCACCTTGGGCTCTCACGCCGATGCTGATGATCGGGGGTGCCTATCTCTGCTTCGAGGGTGCCGAAAAGGTGGTGGAGAGCTTCTTTGGAGGCGAAGAGAAGGAGGACTCTACCGCCCCATCAAGCCTTGAAGAACTTGAGCAGCAGCAAGTTTCCGGGGCGATTCGAACAGACCTGATCCTTTCAGCGGAAATCATGGCGATTGCCCTCGCCGAGGTCGCCACCCTGCCCCTCGTCCAGCGTGGTAGCGTGCTCGCGGCGGTCGGCGTTGCTATCACCATCGGCGTCTATGGCGTCGTCGCGTTGATTGTGAAGATGGACGATGTAGGCCTGCACCTCGCGCGACAGTCGCCGCGCGCGGTCCGCGCGATAGGTCGCGGGCTGGTGAAGGGGATGCCGGTGGTCATGCGGTGGCTGTCGGTTGTTGGCACTGCCGCCATGATCTGGGTCGGCGGCGGTATTCTCGTTCATGGTCTGGAGGTGCTCGGCTGGTCCGGGCCCGCGGTCGTTATACATCATCTCGCCGATCGAACCGCGGATGCACTTTCGGTGGCGCCTGGGCTTGCCGGATGGGGCGTGAACGCGCTCGGAACCGGCTTGGTCGGCTTTGCGTTGGGGACCCTTGTCGCATGGACTATCCGGCTCCTTCCCAATAAATCCTCTCGGACCCACGCCTGATCTTCGACTTCAATCGCGGCGAAATGAAGCTCGGCTGGCCTTTTTGATCGGGGCTGGCCGCCCGAGACTGGATTTGCGGCACCGGATCGGGCATCGGGAAACGGCAAGAAGGGAACGATTATTGCCAACGCGCCAAAATGTCCGGCAGCAGCCGAGCCGGCCCCTCGTCGTCCTTGTCGTTGAAGATGAAGCCTTCGTGCGCATGATTGCAGCGGAGACGATTGCAGACGCGGGCTATGTCGCGATCGAGGCTGCCAATGCTGATGAGGCTCTGTCGCTACTCGAGGAGCGCCAGGATATCGACATCATCTTCAGCGATATCAAAATGCCAGGTTCGATCGATGGCCTGGGATTGGCCGCCGCCGCCGGTCATCGTTGGCCGAACAAGCCGATCATCCTCACATCCGGCCATCTCCGTCGGGGGGATGCTGAGCTGCCTGCATCGGCCACCTTCCTGCAAAAGCCCTACCCGGCCGCACTGCTGCTCACCGAACTGAGCCGGCTCGACCACCCTTGAACGGTTTCGAGAATATCGTTCGGGTGCCCGCTTCCACTTAGGGATAAATTTACCTTGCTCGCATAGCGTCTCACTCGAACAAGAGTGCCGGGAGCCGTCGTGCGTATCCTATTCTACCTGCCTGTCGTCACGCCGTGGTGGTTCGACGCAATTGTCGCGCCCCTGATCCGCGCTGCAAGCAGGGGGGCCGATGTGACGGTCATGGTCCCACCGCTGTGGCGCAATACCGGCGTCGGTGCGGCGCAATTGAGAAATTGCGAGGATGTCGAAGGGGTCGTTTGGCATATCCTCGATCACCCCGATCACCCGAGACTCCGTGATGCCGGCGCAACGCCCCATCTGATCGATATCGTACAGGAGCTATCTCCCGATCTGACGATCTGCCGGAGTGCCGACCTCGAGGCGATCGAACATTTTCCCGGTCCCGTGCGCTTCCTGATGGAGGCCACCGCCCTCCCCTTCATTACCGAGCCTACCCGTGTCTGGCTTTCTACCAGCCTGTTCAACCACGGGTTCCTTCCACCTCTGTCATCACAACGCCGTGCCTTCCTCGATGCAGCCATCGAACCGCTCTGGGCCGAACGTGGTGCGGTGTTCGACAAGATGGGGAAAGAAGAGTTTCTCCTCAGCGCTGGCCTCGACCCCGGCAAGAAGCGGATTGTCGTGCCGCTCGACTATGAGCATCCGGAATGCTTTTTCGATCAGCACAATATCCTCCCCGACAATGTTGCTCTCATCGATGAACTGGCCGGTCGCATCGGCGACGATTTCCAGCTGGCCGTCGCCAACCACCCGATGAATGAGCTGCACGGCTATACGGCTTCATTGCGGGGGGCCGTCGCCCGGCACGGCAACAAGGTTTGTCTGGTCGACCAGGCGGGGACGCCTGAACTCATCTCCGCGCTGCTCACAAAGTACTGCGATGGCATGATCGTCGGTAACTCGGCGAATTTCGCCCTAGCAGCCTTCTTCGGCAAGCCGCTCCTGCGACTGAGCCATTTCCGCTCGGCGCCATGGCTCCAAACCTATGATCGCAGCGAGGATTTCTTCCACGCGCTCCGAAATGGCCGGGCAATCTGTCCAAGCGCGAGCGAGGCGCGCCTGTGGTTCGCCCATCATCTTTTCCAATTGTCCTTCGATCCTCGACAGTCAGGCCTCACTGCGGATCATCTGATCGCAAAGATCGACGATCCGGCCGAAGCGGTGCGATGGCGGGCGATCGAGCAGGCCGCCTGAGCGCCCGATCGCTGGGCCGCGTCCTGCAAAAAGGACACCGTGCCTCCAGGCGAAGCCATGGCGCCACTGACAGCTTATAGGAAGTCGCTGACCTCGATCGCCGATATGCTGACTCGGCTCAAGCGAAGGACGGAATCGGCTATCGCGCCACCGTCGCTGGAAAAGAACAAATAGGTGTCGCCGCCCACCGCAACCGAGGCAACTTCGGCGTTGCCGGCATGACCGTTGAAAAGCATCTGGGCCGCCGTGGCGGCGCTGGCCAGACTGGGCTGGGCGGTGTCGCCAGCCAACACCGCCGAGACGGTGTAGCCGACATCGATCTTGTCGACGCCGTTCGCAAAGTCGGAGATCAAATCCGCACCACCGCCGCCGATCAACGAAGAGCTGCCACCGAATAGGAAGACGTCATTCCCCGTGCCGCCGCTAAGGGTATCCGAGCCAACGTCGCCGCTCAACGAATCGTTGCCGCCACCGCCAACTATCGAATCGTTCCCTTGGCCTCCTCTGAGTGAATCGCTGCCGTCACCCCCGTTGAGGGTATCGTTGCCCAGATTCCCGTTGACCGTATCATCACCTGCCGCGCCCAGAATGGAATCGTTGCCTTGCCCGCCCTGAATGCGATCCTGCCCGGCACCGCCGTCGAGCGTGTCGTTGCCGGCGTTCCCCTGAAGATAGTCCAGGCCCTCGTCGCCTGCTATGGAATCATTGCCATCCGATCCACCCGTGGCCGATTGGCCGTAGAGATGATCGTTGCCCTTTCCCCCCTGTAAGGTATCGGCGCCCTCCCCGCCGAAGAGATGATCGTTGCCGTCATAGCCGCGCAGATAATCGGCAAAGCCGGTCCCGTACATGTCGTCGTCGTGCATGAAGGTATAGGCCATCGCGTTGGGATTGCCTTCTTCACGAAGTATTTTCGTCATCCGCTGGAGAGCGGTGGAAAGGCCCGTGACCTCAAGCAATATCTGATCGCCCGAGGTGCGTTCTATCCTGAACAGCAGGCCGAAGACGAGCTGGTCGGCTCCGGGCGTGCCGGGATCGCCATATAGGAAACTGACTCCTCGCAACGTATCCGAACGTGCCGACCCGTGATCGACCTGGAAAGTAGATCCATCGCGGATAAGCGGATCGCCGTTCATCAGATCGGAGATGTTCAGACTGTCCATGCGGATGGGGGCCAACGTGCCGCCCGAAAGCTGCGCCATCTCAATCCTGCCTTGGGGTTCCGCGCCGGGTCGCTGCACCATAGCGCGTCGCCTCGGAATTGCACTCCCGTGCGCTGTGCCAGATCGAGCCATCGCATGATCATGCGAGCGCCGCGAGGCCGATCAGAGCAGCGCAAAGACGCCGCCGGTCGTCCTCCTGGGCGAGGCACCTGCCGCGCGACGCCGCGATCAGACGATCCAGCCAGGCCGGACCGAATTCGAAATGATGGTCGATGCACAGGCTCTCGACCGCGAGGCGCACGTCTCGTCCGCAATCGTCGAGGATCGCCAGGCGCCTGTTCAGCGCCGCTTCCAGTTGATCGGCCTTTTCGCTGTTACCGCCCGTAGCTGGTCCAACCACGCCGCGTGCCGCCAGGTCACGATAGAGGCCACCGCTCGGCGCCAGCGCGGCATAATGCGCCCAGTAAAGCTTGAAAAGCACTCGCCCGCCATCTCGCATGGCGTCGGCGCTCCGGCCGGGATGAGAGAGAAGGCCCGCTAGCCAGGCGCGGCCAACGGCATCGATCGCCGCGCCGTCGTCGCCCCTGCCGATGTCTCGAACGGCCTCTTCGGCTCTGCCCTGGCGCCAGAGCCGCTCGGCCGCTTCATTAAGCCTGCCCGCGCGCTTCGCGCGGTGAAGCTGCAGTTCGGACGTGCCTCGATCGGCGCGTTGTCCTGCTGCCGCGATCAGGCGCCCGTTCCGGGATCGGGCGCCTGGCTTCCTCTTTCGTCCTGCTGTTGCCATGCGAAACTGCTCCACTGCCGCCTTGTAAAAAACCAGTAAGAATCACCATTTGTTCTGAATATGTTCCACATCCTATCCAACATGTCTAGGATTTTTCCTATTTTCCTTGACACGTCGACATATTTTTGTACTATGTTTGTTCCGTTCTGGAGAGTCTATATCGTGGCAATCAACCCCTCCGAAACGCCGCGCGAGGTGATGGAGATCGACGCGTTGATACGCGCACTGCGGAATCACCGGCACTGGGCCGCAGTAGCGTACGTCCGTAGCGGACGCGCTGACGATTGGGGGATCCGGCTTCACACGACCGCAGCGCGGCTCCACGAACAGGCCTATGCAGTCAGCCTTGGCGCCGCTTGTCGGCTATTTGAAATAGAGCCGCATTCAGCGACTGCCGCGGCGGCGGGCAAAGTCGCTCGATGAGCGCCGCCCTGTTGGCCGAATTGCTAGAGACGATCGAGCGCGCCGAAGCCGCTGCGGCCTATCATGACCACGCAGACGGCGGTCTGATTGGCCGGGACGGCCATGCCGCCGCGGCCCAGTGCGCCGACGAGTCCGCAGAGAAGGCGCGGACGGCGGCGCGCTTCCTCATCGAGGAGGCGTTCCCAGGGATAAGCTGGGGAAGAATCGCTCGCGCCGTGCTGTAGATTGTCAGGCCGCGGGAATTCCACGGACATAGCCCATTATCTGCTCAGCCAGCGACGGAGGACAGATAAGAAGGTCCGGGAGATAGGGATTGGCAAGGTTGTAACGCAGCGGCGATCCATCGATCCGCGAACAATGCAGCCCAGCCGCACTTGCGACGGCGACGGGCGCGCAGTTGTCCCACTCATATTGGCCGCCCGAATGGAGATAGATATCGGCTTCACCACGAACGACCGCCATCGCCTTGGCGCCGGCCGATCCCATAGGCACAAGTTCCGCATCGAGTTGCTCGGCCACCGCGACCGCCTCGGCAGCGGGCCTCGTGCGGCTCACCAACATACGAAGTCGACCGTTGTTCGGCTGCGGCAAAGGTGGGTTCGCGGAGTCGAACGTAACGCCGAGCCCCGGTAATGCGACCGCTCCGAGACGCGCTATACCGCCGATCGCGAGGCCGATATGAACCGCCCAATCGGTGCGGCTCTCACCATATTCACGCGTCCCGTCCAGTGGGTCTACGATCCAGACCCGATCTACCGCGCAACGTGCGAGGTCGTTCGCCTCTTCTTCGGACAAGATCGCGTCGCCCGGACGCTCACGGCGCAAAATATCCATGATGAAAGCGTTCGCGACGCGATCACCCTCCTTGCCCAATGCCTTGCCCTCAAGCTTTCCCGCCCTCCGGACATCGAGCAGAAGCTTGCCCGTCTCCTCGGCGATGAACACCGCCAATTCGTTATCGTTCATCGCGTACCCTCCAGGAGCAGAGCGATGATTTTCTCCGCGGCCTGCTCGGCACTCAGCACCGATGTGTCGATAACCAGCTCTGGACTTACAGGCGGTTCATAGGGGCTGTCGATTCCGGTGAAATTCTTCAATTCGCCGCTGCGGGCCTTTTTGTAGAGCCCTTTCACATCCCGCCGTTCCGCCTCGGCAAGGCTGGTCTCGATGTGCACCTCGAAAAATTCGCCAGGTACCATCATCGCCCGGACCATGTCGCGCTCGGCCTGGAACGGTGAGATGAAGGCGGTGATCACGATCAGGCCCGCGTCGGTCATCAGCCTGGCGACCTCGCCAACCCGGCGGATATTCTCCACCCGGTCGGCATCGGTGAAGCCGAGATCCTTGTTGAGGCCATGACGGACATTGTCACCGTCGAGCAGAAATGTGTGGCGCCCATGGGCCGTGAGCTTCTTCTCGATGATATTGGCGATCGTCGATTTGCCCGCGCCCGACAAGCCGGTCAGCCAGACGACCGCCGCCCTCTGACCCTTGACCTGGGCGCGCGTCTCTCGCGTGATGTCGGTCGCCTGCCAATGGACATTTTGCGCACGACGCAACGAGAAATGCAGCATGCCCGCAGCAACCGTCGCGTTGGACATCTTGTCGATCAGGATGAAGCCACCGAGCGCGCGGCTGCTTTCATACGGCTCGAACACGATCGGACGGTCGGTCGAAATGTTCGCGACGCCGATGGCGTTGAGCCCCAGCGTCTTCGCCGCCAGATGCTCCATGCTGTTCACGTCGACCTGATATTTCGGCGCCTGCACCGTCGCGGACACCATCTGCGTACCGAGCTTCAACCAATAGGATCGACCGGGCAGCATCTCCGTTTCCGCCAGCCAGACGATCGCTGCCTCGAACTGGTCCGCAACTTCCGGCGGCGAATCCGCCACCGCGATCACATCGCCACGCGAGCAGTCGATTTCGTCGGCGAAGGTCAGCGTGATGGACTGACCTGCGGTCGCCTCGTCCAGATCGCCCTCCAGGGAGACGATTCGCGCGACGGTCGAGGTCTTGCCGGACGGCAGGACCCGGATCGGATCGCCAGGCTTGACGCTACCGCCGGCGACCAAGCCGGCGAAACCGCGGAAATCGAGATTGGGCCGATTGACCCACTGCACTGGCATCCGGAATGGCCGCGAGCGATCCGTCGTCGTATCGATAGGCACCGTTTCGAGGTGATCGATGAGAGTCGGACCGTCATACCAGGGAGTGCGATCCGATTTCAGGGTGATGTTGTCCCCGTTGACGCCGGAAATCGGGATCGCAGTAAAACCCGCAATACCGATCTCGGCGGCAAAGGCCTGATAGGCGAGCCTGATCTCTTCGAAGGTCGCCTGGCTGTAATCGACAAGATCCATCTTGTTGATCGCCAGGACTATGTTCCGGATACCGAGCAGATGCGCGATATAGCTATGGCGGCGGGTCTGTGTCAGCACACCCTTGCGGGCATCGATCAGGATCACCGCCAGATCGGCGGTCGATGCGCCCGTGACCATATTGCGCGTATATTGCTCGTGACCGGGCGTGTCCGCGACAATGAACTTGCGTTTCGGCGTCGAGAAGAAGCGATAGGCGACATCAATGGTTATGCCCTGCTCGCGCTCGGCCGCGAGGCCATCGACCAAGAGGGCGAAATCGATATTCTGCCCTTGTGTCCCAACCCGCTTGCTGTCTGCTTCCAGGGCTGCGAGTTGATCCTCGAAGATCATCTTGCTGTCGTAGAGAAGCCGCCCGATCAGAGTCGATTTTCCGTCATCGACCGAGCCACAAGTGATGAAGCGCAGGAGCTCCTTCTTGCGCTGCCCTTCCAGATATGCATCGATATCTTCGGCAATCAGCGCGTCGGCTTCATATTCATAGGCGCCCGACATCAGAAATAACCCTCTTTCTTCTTCTTTTCCATCGACGCATCGCCGGCATCCTTGTCGATCGCGCGACCCTGCCGTTCCGATGTCGTCGTCAGCAGCATCTCTTGGATGACTTCGCTGAGGTTCGAGGCCTCACTCTCCACCGCCCCGGTGAGAGGGTAGCAGCCAAGCGTACGGAAACGGATCGACCTTTCGACGGGCACTTCGCCCGGATTGAGCGGAAAGCGATCGTCGTCGACCATCAGCAGCAGGCCGTCGCGCTCGACCGTAGGCCGCTTGTCGGCGAAGTAGAGCGGCACGATAGGGATATCGTTAAGCTGAATATATTGCCAGATATCGAGCTCGGTCCAGTTGGAGATGGGGAATACACGTATGCTCTCCCCCTTGCTCTTGCGGGCATTGTAGAGGTTCCAGAGCTCGGGGCGCTGGTTCTTCGGATCCCAGCCATGGGTTGCGGTGCGGAAGGAGAAAATACGCTCCTTGGCCCGGCTCTTTTCCTCGTCGCGACGCGCGCCACCGAAGGCGGCATCGAAGCCATATTTGTCGAGCGCCTGCTTCAACCCTTCCGTCTTCCACATGTCAGTATGCAGTGGGCCGTGATCGAACGGGTTAATGCCGCGCTCCTTGGCCTCCGGATTTTGATAGACGAGAAGCTCCATACCGCTTTCCTTCGCCATGCGGTCGCGGAGTTCGTACATTGCCCGGAACTTCCAGGTGGTATCGACGTGCAAGAGCGGGAAGGGCGGCGGCGACGGATAGAAAGCCTTGCGGGCAAGGTGCAGCATAACTGCGGAATCCTTGCCGACCGAATAAAGCATGACCGGCTTTTCGCACTCGGCCACGACTTCGCGGATGATATGGATGCTCTCGGCTTCGAGCCGCTCGATATGGGTCAGGTGATTTGCCATTCCGTTCCCCTAAATCGATATCAGAACGGATGCTCCAAATTAAAAATTGCAAGGGGGATAGTTGGACGAACGCGCGGTCGTGCAGGCCGTGGCCGTGATCCGCGACGAACGTACGATCACCGCCGAGGGACCGGACGGCATATCCCGCATGCTCGTCGAACGCTTAACCGGGAACAGGCGCCGACGGCCTCAGCGCTCGGCATCATAGATGATCTTGACCTTCGCCGCCGCCGCTCGGGCGACGGCCCGGGCGTCGTCCGGCGTTCCGCTACGGGTCAGCGCGAGAGCAACGCCCATCCGCCGGTTAGGACGGGTCTCCGGCTTGCTGAACAGGCGCACATCTGTCTCAAACCCAGACATCTCGGCCAAGGCATCCGCCAAACCTTCGAAATGGAACCTGCGGGCGTGACGATCAGCCAGGATCACGGCCGAAGCGGCCGCGCCGTTCGAATGGATATGCGGAATCGGCAGACCGAGAATTGCCCGGGCGTGGAGATCGAACTCGGTGAGATTTTGCGAGATCAAGGTCACCATGCCGGTGTCGTGGGGTCGCGGAGACAGTTCGGAAAAGATCACCTGCTCGCCCGCGACGAAGAATTCGACCCCGAACAGCCCGTAGCCCCCAAGGTCGTCGACCACTTTGCGCGCCATGTCCTGCGCCGCTGCTAGTGCGGTGTTCGACATCGGAGTCGGCTGCCAGCTCTCCTGATAGTCGCCGCGCTCCTGGCGATGGCCGATCGGCGGGCAGAAGATCACGCCTTCTCGTGTGCGAATGGTGAGCAACGTGATCTCATAATCGAAGGCGATGAACGCCTCGACGATCACGCGCTGGCGGTCACCCCGCATGCCTGCGACCGCGTAACTCCAGGCCGCGTCGATTGCGCCGGCATCCTTGACTATGCTCTGGCCCTTGCCCGAGGAAGACATTACCGGCTTGATGACGCAAGGGATGCCGACACGTCCGATGGCCTCCCGCATCGCCTCGATGCTCTCGGCATATTCGAAACGCGAGGTGACGAGTCCAAGTTCGCCTGCAGCGACGTCGCGGATACGATCTCGATTCATCGTCAGGATCGTTGCCCGCGCCGAAGGAACGATCGCGAAACCGCGATCCTCATAATCCCTCAGCACTTCGGTCCGGATGGCCTCGACCTCTGGAACGATGTGATCGGGCCGGTGCCTGTCGATGGCCCGACCAAGCGCGTCCCCGTCAAGCATCGAAAAGACTTCAGCCTCGTCAGCCACCTGCATGGCCGGCGCGCCCGCATAGCTGTCGCAGGCCACGACATAGGCCCCCAGCCGCTTGGCAGCGATGACGAATTCCCGCCCCAGTTCGCCTGCACCAAGCAGCAATATCTTGGCAGTCGGCGTCATCCGGCGAAGATCCTTCCATAGTCGGCAGGTTTGAAACCCACCGTCAGCCGTCCATCGACGTCGAGAAGCGGTCGCCTGATCATCGATGGCTGGGCTTCCATCAGCGCAATAGCCTTCGCCTCGTCCATATTGCTGCGGTCCGCTTCCGGGAGCTTGCGAAAGGTGGTCCCTGAGCGGTTCAGCAGCGCTTCCCAGCCGAGCTGGGCAACCCATGCGTCGAGCGTCGCGCGATCGATTCCCGCACTCTTGTAATCGTGAAAATCATAGGCGACGCCCTGCCCTTCCAGCCAGCTTCGCGCCTTCTTGATCGTGTCGCAATTTTTGATGCCGTACATGGTCACCGCCATGGCGGTCCCGCCTCCTGTTAACAAACGCCGGATGAGCGACGCTCAGTCTTCCGCCATTCTCATGATCACGGCCCACTCCGTCTCTCTGACCGGCGAGACGGAGAGCCGGCTTTGCCGCAGCATTTGCATCTCCGCAAGCGCCGGCTCGGCCTTCATCTCGGCGAGGGTGACCGGCCTCTTCAACTTGTGCACAGGCGCCAGCTCGACCGCGACGAAGCGGCCGGTCGGGTCACTGGCATCGGGAAAGGCAGTGCGCAGGACCCTGGCCACGCCGACAATCTCCTTACCGTCCTGGCTGTGGTAGAACAGCACTTCGTCGCCTTCTGCCATTGCCTTGAGGTGCAGAGCCGCGGCGTTGTTGCGGACGCCGTCCCAGACGGTGCGGCCATCTCTTTGCAGGTCTGCAAAGGAATAGGCGCCAGGCTCCGATTTCACGAGCCAGTGCGAAGCGGCCATGATGGTTTCTCCTGAATGGATGATAAATGTCCGACGGCACCGACCCGTCGTCAAGCGTCGGAACAACCGATCGATTGGCCATCGGAAGCTGTCTTCCGAGCTCCGATTCGATATTGGCCAGCCGCGATAGGCTTCCGCAGCGCCAACGAATATCCAAAAGGGCTCGTCGAGATGGGTTGCCTCCCGACCAGGACTTTGAGAAGCTACGTCTTGAGAGATGGCCGCAATGCCCCGTCAACAGATGGGCGAACGCCGGAGCGGCGTTCCTGAACGTAAAGGCGAGCGGGCTCAAGCAGCTCAGGCATGCTGCTGCCGCGGCCGGAGACTGCGCAGCCGGGAGAGGAAAGTGGGTGTGACTGCGATCGAGCCTCCGCGCATCGAGCCGGGCCTGTGTCGGCTATGCGTTGGATATTGCCCTGTGCTGGTAACGGTAGAAGGCGGACGCGCCACCAAAGTCTCGGGCGATCCGGCTGCACCCCTGTTCGACGGCTATACTTGTCCCAAGGGTCGCGCATTACCAGACCTACTCAATGGCAAGCAGCGGCTACTGCACAGCATGGCCCGGGCTGCGGATGGCGAGCATTCTGCCATAAGCTTCGACCGGGCGATCAAGGAGATCGCCGGCAAGCTGACCGAGATAGTCGAGCGCCACGGTCCGGAAGCGGTGGCCATTTACAGCGGGACCGGTGTTACCGGATTTCCGACGACGGCGGCAGTGGCCAAGGCTTGGCTAGACGCGCTTGGCTCGCCGATGTTCTTCTCGGTCAACACGATCGACAAGCCGGGGATGCAGATCGCCCAGGCACGCCACGGCCTGTGGGAAGCCGGGCATCCGGCCTTTGAAGAGGCGGAGGCATGGATACTGATCGGCAGTAATCCGATCATCAGCAAGACCGGCGGCTTTCCTCAGAACAATCCTGGAATGCGCCTGAAGGAAGCCGTCAACGATCGAGGCATGAAACTGATCGTGATCGATCCGCGCAGGAGCGAAATGGCTCGACGGGCCCATGTTCATCTTCAATGTATCCCCGGCAACGATCCGGCGATCCTCTCGGCGCTGATCCAGGTCATCATTGCGGAAAAGCTTTATGATGAAGCGTTCATCGACCTCAATGCGGAGGGCTTCGCGGCACTGGCGTCCGCCGTTGCTCCCTTCACGCCCGCCTTCGTCGCGGAGCGCGCGGGTGTTCCGGAACAAGATTTGATTGAAGCGGCGCGCACCTTCGCGGCTGCTCGCTCCGGCGGAATATTTTGCGGCACCGGGCCGAGCTTCGCGACTCATGGCACGCTCACCGAATATCTGGCGAACTGCCTGACGACGCTCTGCGGCCACTGGGCGCGGGCAGGCGATCCGTTGCAGAAGCCCAACGTCCTGCTGCCGGCTTATTCGGCAAGGGCCCAGCCTATCGCGCCCTGGCCGGAGAATGCGGGGCGGCCGCTGCGCGTGAGAGGGCTTCGGGGCAATGTGAGCGGGATGCCGGTGGCGGCTCTGCCGGATGAAATATTGCTGGAGGGGCCCGGGCAGATCAGGGCGCTGATCTGCCTTGGCGGTAATCCGGTTACGGCATTTCCCGACCACAATCGGACGGTTGCGGCGCTTCGGTCGCTCGAACTGTTCGTGGTCCTGGACCCGGAGATGACCCCGACCGCCGAGCTCGCCGACTATGTGATCGCGCCGAAGCTCATGCTTGAGCTGCCCGGAACCAGCCTTGCGATGGAAATGATCAAATATCTCGGTCATTCGCGCGGCATCGAGGTTCCCTATGCCCGCTATGCTCCTGCCGTGGTTGATCCTCCCGCGGGTTCGGAACTGGTCGCCGATTGGGAGGTGTTCTACGAGCTTGCCCGCGAAATGGGCCTGCCGCTTGCCCTCACGACCCATTATGGTGCGAGCCCGTCGCCCGAAGCGCCGCCCCTCAAGATATCGTTCGACATGAGCCGCCGGCCGAGCTCGGATGAACTTATCGAGGCGATCCTACAGAATTCGCGAATTCCTCTCAGCGAGGTCAAGCAATATCCGCACGGCCACATATTCGCGGAGGTACAGGAGACTGTGCAGGAGCGAACGGCGGATTGCACGGCGCGGCTTCAGATCGGGAACAGGGAGATGATGTTGGAGCTCGACCGGATTGCCTCATCTCCAAGGCCGCGGAACGAGGATAGACCGTTCCTTCTCGTACCGCGCAGGGACAACCGCCTGGTCAACTCCTACGGCCGCGGCAGCAAGGTATTGAGCGGCAAACAGACCTTCAATCCCGGCTGGTTGAATCCCGCCGATATGCGGCGCCTGGGCCTCATCGACGGAGACCGGATCCGGATCCGCTCGGCGCATGGCGAGATCGTCGCGTTCGCGGAGGGCGATCAGAGCATACGTGCAGGGATAATTTCGCTCACCCATTGCTTCGGCGGAAGCCCGGACAAGGAGGACGATCCGGTCAGGGACGGTGCGAACGTCGCCAAATTGCTGAGCGTCGACGACGAGTTCGATCCGGTTACCGGAATTCCGCGGATGGGCGCGTTGCCCGTGCACATTTCACGGGCTGCCAATTGACCCGGGCACGGGAACGGCTCAGGCTCGGAGGTCCGTGTTCCGTGAGGCAAAGCATCGCGGACGATTTCTCAGATTTGCGTGCAAGTCTGCCGATCGCCGCCGTGTACCCCTCATTCCCACTCGATCGTGCCGGGCGGCTTTGACGTATAGTCGTACGTTACCCGGTTGATTCCCTGCACCTCGTTGACGATGCGGGTTGCAACGCGGCTCAGGAAGGCCGCGTCGAACGGATAGATGTCGGCCGTCATGCCGTCGGTGGAGGTGACGGCGCGCAACGCGCAAACCGAATCATATGTGCGGCCGTCGCCCATAACGCCGACCGTGCGCACGGGCAGCAGCACCGCGAAGGCCTGCCAGATCGCGTCGTACAGACCTGCGCGACGAATTTCGTCGAGATAGATAGCGTCCGCCTTGCGCAGGATATCGCACCGCTCCTTGGTCACTTCGCCGGGAATGCGGATCGCCAGACCCGGGCCCGGAAATGGATGGCGGCCGACGAAAATCTCCGGCAGGCCCAGCTCGCGGCCAAGCGCGCGGACCTCATCCTTGAACAGCTCACGTAGCGGTTCGACCAGCTTCATGTTCATCCGCTCGGGCAGGCCGCCGACATTGTGGTGGCTCTTGATCGTGACCGAAGGGCCGCCGGTGAAACTGACGCTCTCGATCACGTCGGGATAGAGCGTCCCCTGCGCCAGGAATTGCGCGCCGCCGACCTTCTTCGCCTCGGCTTCGAACACGTCGATGAAGGTCTTGCCGATGAACTTGCGCTTGGCTTCGGGATCGGTGACTCCCTTGAGCCCGTTGAGAAACAGCGTCTCCGCGTTCACATGGACGAGCGGAATGCCGTAATGCTCGCGGAACAGGCTCACGACCTGGTCCGCCTCGCCCATCCGCATCAACCCATGGTCGACGAAAACGCAGGTCAGCTGGTCACCGATCGCTTCATGGATCAGCACCGCGGCCACGGCGCTGTCCACGCCGCCGGAAAGGCCGCAGATCACCCTGCCCGACCCGACCTGCTGCCGGATTTCCGCGATTTTCGTCGCTCTGAACTCGGCCATCGTCCAGTCGCCGGCAAGCCCGCAGACATGCCGCGCGAAATTGGCGATCAGCTTGCCGCCGTCAGGCGTGTGGACGACCTCCGGATGAAATTGCACGCCATAGAAGCGGCGCTTCTCATCAGAGGTGACTGCAAAAGGCGCCCCGTCGGATATCGCTACCGGCGCGAAGCCAGGGGGCAGTCCATCGACCTTGTCGCCATGGCTCATCCACACCTGGTGCTTCTCGCCCTCCTTCCAAAGGCCATCGAACAGACGCGAGCGGCTCTTGATCTCGATGAAGGCGCGACCGAACTCGCGATTGTCGTGGCTCGGCGTTACCGAGCCGCCCAGTTGCTGGCACATTGTCTGCTGGCCATAGCAGATGCCGAGAATCGGGACTCCCGCCTCGAAGAAGCGCTGGGGTGCCCGCGGACTGCCCATGTCCGCGACCGATGCCGGCCCGCCTGACAGGATGATGCCGCTGGGGCTCAGGCGATCGAACGCTTCGTCGGCCACATTGAACGGCGCAATCTCGCTATAGACGCCCGCCTCGCGAACGCGCCGCGCGATGAGCTGCGTCACCTGGCTGCCGAAATCGACGATCAGGATCGAGTCGTTCGGCTTGACGTCCGACTTTGATTTGGAGGTGGTTGGGAGCTGGGCTGTCATGCGGAGCCGATAAAGGCCCCGCGCTCCGCTGTCCAGTCGTCAGCCAGCCGCGAGTTCCGCCAAGGCTCAGCGCGAGGCCAGCCGGTCGCCCAGATCGACAGTCTCGATCTGGCCGTCGCGAACCGTGCAGAAGAAGCGCCGGTCACCGCGCTCACCGTCGACCACGCCGTCGACGCGCCAGCCGTCGCTGCCGTCCCTGCCGACGGAATCGACATTGCTGACCGGTCCACGCGCCATACGTTCGACAGCTTCGCTGCAGAGGGACGCTATCTGTCGCGCGTCTTCCCCCGAATCGCGAAGGTCGTCGCGCTGGTCATGGCCACGCCGCGACTCGAGCACGCGACTGTTGTTCTTGCCGGCCGAATTCGCAACGGCGAGCAGGCCACCCCCGATCACCGCGCCAAGCAGGATATTTCCGAAGGTATCGCCGCCGCCGCGGTGGTGATATCCGCCCCACCCACCGCCACGCCAATAGGGACGTGCCGAAGCCGGAGCCGCCACGCCCGCCAGAAGCGCCGCCGCTGTCACCGAGCCGATGAATGTCCTGATCATGTCCAAGCCCCGTTACTCTGTTGCGCCCATGTTACGCTTCCAACGACTAGCCGCCAGCAGATTGCGACAAGCTGAATGGTCAAAGTACAACAGCGCACGCTACTTCCGTCGCCTTGTGCGCAGATCGGCCTAATTATATGGGTTCAGGCGGGTCCAGTGGCCGAGGAAGGCCCACAGATCGGCATATTCCTCGATGATCTTTTCGGTTGGTTTGCCCGATCCATGGCCGGCTCGCGTGTCGACGCGAAGCAGATGCGGCTTCGATCCGATCGCCGCTACCTGAAGGGCGGCAGCATATTTGAAGCTGTGACCGGGGACGACCCGGTCGTCGGTGTCCGCCGTCGTCACCAGGATCGCCGGATAGTCCACCCCGTTCCGGATGTTATGATAGGGCGAGTAGCGCCGGAGGACGCGGAAATCGGCGCGCTTGCCGGGATCGCCATAATCATCGACCCAGTATCGGCCGGCAGTGAAGCGGTCGAAGCGCAACATGTCCATCACGCCGACCGCGGGGCTCGCCGCCGCGAACAGATCGGGCCGCTGGTTGACGACCGCGGCCACCAGAAGGCCGCCATTCGAACGACCATTGGCCGCCAGCCGGCCCTTCGCGCTGATCCCGCTCGAGATCAAATATTCGCCCGCAGCTATATAGTCGTCGAAAACATTCTGCTTGTGAGCGAGCCGGCCTGCGTCGTGCCAGGCCTTGCCATACTCTCCGCCCCCGCGCAGATTGGCGACGGCATAGACGCCGCCCATCTCCATCCAGGCGAGGACCGCGGCCGAATAGCTCGGCGTCACGGAGATGTTGAAGCCTCCGTAGCCATAAAGGAGTGCCGGTGCGCCGAGCGGCGTGCTTTTCTTCTTGGCTATGAAGATGGGCACGCGAGTGCCGTCCTTCGAAGTATAAAAACGCTGTTCCGCCACATAGTCGGCCGGGTCGAAAGCCAGCTTCGGGTGAACGAACAGTTCCACCAGCCTGGTCGCCGTGTTGTAGCGGTAGATCGTTGGCGGCGTCGCGAAGCTCGAGAAGCTGAAAAAGGTCTCGGGATCGCCCAACCGCCCGCTGAAGCCCGTTCCGGTGCCGATGTCCGGCAGGTTGATCGGGCCCACCGGCCGGCCATCGAGGTCATAAAGCACGGCTTCCGTCTTGGCATCGCCCAGATAGGCCAAAATCATCCGATCGCCGACCAGGGACAGGCCCACCAGCGTATCTGCGGTTTGGGGAACGATCTCCACCGCCTTCGGCTTGGCCTGCGCCACGTCCAGCATCACCACCCGCTGCCGCGGCGCGCCCATGTTCGTCCGAAAATAGAATTTGCTGCCTTTGTTGCCCGCCAGCGCCCATTCGTTGACGAAGCCCTTGACCAGTCGTCGCGGCTTTGACTCCGGCTCCGCGAGGTCGAACAGGGTCAGCTCGTGGCGTTCGTCGGTGCCAGCCGTCGACGTCACAAGGGCGTAGCGGCCGTCCGGGGTAGTTTCCACGCTGTGATTGAGGCCTGGCCGGTCGGGCGTGGCATAGAGAAGGCGGTCATCCGACTGCCGCGTGCCGATGCGATGATAATAGACCTGTTGGTTGATGTTGAGCTGCTGATAGGTCTGCCCCGATGTCGGCTCGGCAAAGCGCGAGTAAAAGAAGCCTCGGCCATCTCCGTCCCACGCGAGCTCGGAGAATTTGACCCATTTGATTTCGTCATCGAGACGCCTGCCGGTTGTGACGTCGAGGACATGAAGGGTTCGCCAGTCACTCCCGCCGTCCTGGACGGCATATAGTAGCAGTTCCCCGTTGTTCGACGGACGCCATTCGTCGAGCGCCGCCGTCCCGTCTTTCGCCCACTCGTTGGGGTCGAGCAGCAGCCGCTGTCCGCCGTCGAGCCCATCACGGACCATCAGTACCGATTGATTTTGGAGACCGCTGTTGAAGGTGTAGAAATAGCGGCCTTCACGCTTGCGCGGCACGCCATATCGCTCATAATTCCACAGTTTACGCAGCCGCGCTTCGATCGCGTCTCGCCCCTTGATCGTCCGCAGATAGGCGCGGGTTACCTTGTTCTGCGCTTCCACCCATTGCCTAACATTCCCGTCGACGCGCACGTCGCTTTCGAGCCAGCGATAGGGATCGGCGACCGCGTCGCCGAAGCGGGTCTCCACGATCGGATCGCGCCGCGTTTCCGGATAGTCGATCGGGCTGGCGGCTTCGGCCGAAAGGCTGGCGGTCATGAACAGGCTGATGAAGGCGAGAGCGGGCGGAACGCGCGCCATCCGGCTATGTCCCCACATTAAACGATGAGAGCCGCGAACGTAGCGCTCGCGGCTCTCATTGCAACATTTGCAAGGTTGCCGACCTCAGGCCGCCTCTTCGAGGCCCTCGTCGGGGGTCGGGCCCGAATCCTGCCCCTTCGCCGCGACATCGCGGTCGACCAATTCGATGATCGCCATCGGCGCCGCATCCGAAGCGCGGATGCCTGCCTTGATGATCCGCGTATAGCCACCGTTGCGCGACGCATAACGCTCGGCCAGCACGTCGAAGAGCTTCACGAGCTGCGTGTCGTCCTGGAGCCTCGCATGGGCGAGACGGCGATTGGCGAGACCCCCCTTCTTGGCGAGCGTGATCAGCTTTTCGACATAGGGGCGAAGCTCCTTCGCCTTGGCCAGCGTCGTGGTGATCTGCTCATGCTTGACGAGCGCCGCCGACTGATTGCGGAACAGGGCGATACGATGGGATGCGGTCCGCTGAAGCTTACGACCGCCAACGCGATGGCGCATGTCACTTTCCTTCGTTTGTCAGGGGGCCGGATCAGGTACCCCAAGCCAGGCGGCAGTTGGAGGGCGCCGCCCTTTCCCTTCTACGCTATCGCCATGCCTGCCGGGGCAGGCAGACGGCGAAAGCGAAACTCTTCGCGGAAATGATGCCGGGCGCGGTCAGGCGCACCCGGATATCAAAACTCCTGCTCGAGCTTCTTGGCCATTTCCTCGATATTCTCCGGCGGCCAGCCCGGGATTTCCATACCGAGGCGCAGCCCCATCGAGGCGAGCACCTCCTTGATCTCGTTGAGCGACTTGCGGCCGAAATTGGGCGTGCGCAGCATCTCGGCCTCGGTCTTTTGGACCAGATCGCCGATATAGATGATGTTGTCGTTCTTGAGACAATTGGCCGAACGGACGCTGAGCTCGAGCTCGTCCACCTTCTTGAGCAGATAGCGGTTGAGCTGGTTGGCGTCGCCCTCGGGTTCCGCACCGCTCGCGGCGGGCGAGGCCGCGCCCGCGGCCGGCGCGGTGATCGCCATGCCATCGTCGAAATGGACGAAGAGCTGGAGCTGATCCTGCAGGATGCGCGCCGAATAGGCGAGCGCGTCCTCCGGGGTGACCGTGCCGTCGGTTTCGATCGTCAGGGTCAGCTTGTCGTAATCGAGCTCCTGGCCGACCCGGGTGTTCTCGACCTTGTAAGCAACCTGACGGACCGGCGAGTAGAGCGCGTCTACCGGGATCAATCCGATCGGTGCGTCGGCCGGACGATTGGCCGCAGCGGTGACATAGCCCTTGCCGATATCGGCAGTCAGCTCCATGTTCAGCGTCGCGCCCTCGTCGAGATGGCAGATCACGAGTTCGGGGTTCATCACGTCAATATCGCCGGTCGCGGCGATCTGGCCCGCAGTCACTTCCGCCGGGCCCGTCGCCGAAAGCTGGAGGCGCTTCGGCCCTTCGCCCTGCATCCTCAGGGCGATCTGCTTGACGTTGAGGACGATGTCGGTGACGTCCTCGCGGACGCCCGCCAGCGATGAGAACTCGTGCAGCACATTCTCGATCTTGATCGAGGTCACGGCCGCGCCCTGCAGCGAGGACAGCAGCACGCGACGCAGCGCATTGCCGAGCGTTAGGCCGAAGCCGCGCTCAAGCGGCTCCGCGACGAAGGTCGCCTTGCGCTTGCTATCGCCGCCCGACTTCTTTTCGAGGCCGTTCGGCTTCTTGAGTTCCTGCCAGTTCTTTGCGTTGACAGCCACTGTGTTCCCCTCGGGGTATGGCGGGTGCGAAAGGCAGTCCGCCGGTAAAAATCGATGGAGGCGCGCCCCCGATGCCGGATCAGACGCGACGGCGCTTCGAAGGTCGGACGCCGTTATGCGGGATCGGGGTCACATCACGGATCGACGTGATGTGGAAGCCGACCGCCTGAAGCGCACGAAGCGCCGACTCGCGACCCGAACCGGGGCCTTTGACCTCGACCTCCAGCGTGCGGACGCCATGCTCGGCGGCTTTCTTGCCTGCGTCCTCGGCGGCGACCTGCGCGGCGTAAGGCGTCGACTTGCGGCTGCCCTTGAAGCCCATCATGCCGGCGGAAGACCAGGCGATCGCGTTGCCCTGCGCATCGGTGATCGTGATCATGGTGTTGTTGAAGCTGGCGTTCACATGGGCGACGCCGGCGGTGATGTTCTTGCGCTCGCGGCGGCGAATGCGCTGAGGTTCACGTGCCATCTAATTCGTTCCTGACCTTGAATTCGGGACGCCGGACCGGCAACTCGCAAAAGCCTGCCTCCGGCCGAGAAACAGCGTCGGGCGCTTATTTCTTCTTGCCGGCGATCGGCTTGGCCTTCCCCTTGCGGGTGCGCGCATTGGTGTGCGTCCGCTGGCCGCGCACCGGAAGGCCCTTGCGATGACGCAGGCCGCGATAGCAGGCAAGGTCCATAAGGCGCTTGATGTTCATCGCCACCTGACGGCGAAGGTCACCTTCAACCGTATAGCCGGCGTCGATCGCCTCGCGGATCTGGAGAACCTCCTGATCGCTGAGGTCCTGGACGCGGCGCTGCGGCTCGATGC
>Ga0207641_10000243_pt1 | contig 70600 bp, 70 predicted proteins | sample KBSSwiS62_FD_184306 | JGI IMG/M metagenome (GOLD analysis project Ga0207641, IMG submission 184306) | Switchgrass rhizosphere microbial communities from Kellogg Biological Station, Michigan, USA - KBS Switchgrass S6-2 (SPAdes) (version 2) | ecosystem: Host-associated > Plants > Roots >...
GCTTGCAGGAAGGTCGATTTGCCCGAGCCCGAGGGGCCGAGCAGCGCGACGATCTCGCCCGCGGCGATCGTCAGGTCGATGCCGCGCAGGACCTCGATCTTCTGGCTGCCCTGCTCGAAGGTCCGGCGCAGGCCACGGGTCGCCAGCACCTCACTCATAACGCAGCACCTCGACCGGGTCGGTGCTCGCCGCCTTCCATGCGGGGTAGAGCGTCGAGAGGAAGCTGAATCCGAGCGCCATGACGATGATCAGCGTGACCTCGACGGGATCGCTCTTGGCGGGCAGTTCGGTCAGGAACCGGATCGACGGGTCCCAAAGATTCTGGCCGGTGACGAGTTGGACAAAATTGACCACCGCCTGCCGATAGAAGAGGAAGACCGCACCGAGGACGATGCCGGTGCCGGTACCGAGCATGCCGATCACCGTGCCGACGATCATGAAAATCCGCATCAGCGCGCCGCGCGACGCGCCCATCGTCCGAAGGATCGCGATGTCGCGGCGTTTGGCGCGGACCAGCATGATCAGCGACGACAATATGTTGAACACAGCGACGAGGATGATCAGCGAGAGGACGATGAACATCGTCACCCGTTCGACCGCCAGCGCCTCGAACAACGACGAATTGAGGTCGCGCCAGTCGCGAATCTCGCCCCGCATGAGTAGATGGGGTTTGAGCGGCGCCAAAATCTCTGCGACGCGATCAGGGTCGACGGTGTCGATCTCGATCATGCCGACCGAATCGCCGAGCATCAGCAACGTCTGCGCATCGGCCATCGGCATGATGACGAAGGCCTTGTCATAGTCGTAGACGCCGACCTCGAAGATCGCCGCCACCTGATAGGAGACGATGCGCGGCACGGTCCCGAACGGGGTGCTCTGCCCCTGCGGGCTGATCAGGCTGATCGAGCTGCCGAGATCGGCGCCGAGCTGCTCGGCGAGCCGCGCGCCGATCGCGACCTTGTTCGACCCCGGCACGAGCGCCGTCAGCGATCCGCGCACAACCTTGCCGCCTATCACCGAATTGGTGCGGATATCGTGGACCGTCATGCCACGCACGAGCACGCCCTCGACCCGGCCCGAATTTGCCGCCATCAGCGGCTGCTCGATCAGCGGCGTGACGGAGGTGACGCCGGGCAAGCGGCGGGCCTCGTCCGCGATCCTTGCCCATCCGTCGAGCCGGCCGTCATAGCCTTGCACCACGGCATGGCCGTTCAATCCGACGATCTTCTCGAACAGTTCCGCCCGGAAACCGTTCATCACGCTCATCACGATGATCAGCGCCGCAACCCCGAGCGCGACCGCAACCAGGCTGATCGACGCGACCAGGAAGATGAAAGCCTCCCCCCTGCCGGGCAACAGGTAGCGCTTGGCGATCATCCGCTCGTAGCGCGAGAGGATCACCTTTCCCCCTGTCCTCTCCCCCATGGGGAGAGGGCGAATTCATGGAACATCATCCGCCCACCTTCGCGATCGCATCGTCGACCGACAGTTCTAGCTTCTCGCCCGTCGCGCGGCGCTTGAGCTCGACCACGCCCTTGTCGAGTCCCTTGGGTCCGATCACGATCTGCCAGGGTAGTCCGATCAGATCCATCGTCGCGAACTTGGCGCCACCGCGCTCGTCGCGGTCGTCGTAGAGGGTCTCGATTCCCGCCGTCCGCAGCTTCCCGTAGAGATCGTCGGCCGCCGCGGCACAACGTGCATCGTCGGCGCGCATGTTGATCAGACCCACCGCATAGGGCGCTACCGCGTCGGGCCAGACGATCCCGGCATCGTCATGGCTCGCCTCGATGATCGCGCCCATCAGCCTCGAGACGCCGATGCCGTAGCTGCCCATTTCCGGGACGACGGGCGCACCGTCCGGACCCTGGACGCTCATCCCCATCGCTTTCGAATATTTGGTGCCGAAATAGAAGATATGGCCGACTTCGATACCCCGCGACTGTTTGAGCCTATCGCCGGCCTCCGCCTCGCGGGTGAGGTCGCGCTTCTCGTCGGTCGCGGCATAATCGGCGGTCAACCCCTCGACGAACGCCTGGAGCGCGGGCGCGTCCTCGGCATCGACGTCGAGCGCGCGCTCGGCCTCCCAATTCACATGATAGAAGACCTCGCTCTCGCCGGTCGGGGCCAGCACGATGAACTCGTGGCTGAGATCGCCGCCGATCGGGCCGGTGTCGGCCTGCATCGGAATGGCGGCGAGCCCCATCCGCTTGAAGGTGCGCAGATAGGCGACGAACATACGGTTGTAGCTGTGGCGCGCGCCCGCCACATCAAGATCGAAGCTATAGGCGTCCTTCATCAGGAACTCGCGGCCCCGCATCACCCCGAAGCGGGGCCGGACCTCGTCGCGAAACTTCCACTGGATGTTGTAGAGCGTGCGCGGCAGGTCACGATAGCTCTTGGCTGAATCGCGGAAGATGGCGGTGATTACCTCTTCAGCCGTGGGGCCGAACAGCATCTCGCGATCGTGGCGATCCTTGATCCGTAGCATCTCGAGCCCATAATCCTCGTAGCGCCCCGACTGGCGCCATAACTCGGCGGACTGGACCGTCGGCATCAGCAGTTCGATCGCCCCCGCCCGGTCCTGCTCCTCGCGGACGATCTGCTCGATCTTGCGGAGTACGCGGTGGCCGAGCGGCAACCATGCATAGATGCCGGCCGCGGTCTGGCGGATCATCCCCGCGCGCAGCATCAGCTTATGGCTGGCGATCTGCGCATCGGCCGGCGACTCTTTCATGACTGGGAGGAAATGGCGGGACAGGCGCATGGACCGTGGAACTCGCGAGAGGGAAAATGGAAGGAATGCGGCTGTCTAGAGCCTCATCAAGGGAGGGGGAAGCGCTTTGCGCATCGTGGGCCAGCGGCAATCGGGTGCTGGCGGAGGACGTACCGGTCGGTCTCTGTTGCCGAGAAAACACACCTCGCGTGTTTCGTATGAGCCCATCTTGAAAGGCAATGACAAGAATGCCGGCCAGCTGTAGGAAAGTCTCACGGAACACGGCATAACAAAAGCGGCCATGGTTCGGGGAAAATAGCGAAGCTCCGCTGCCGGAAAAGGGCCGGCAACGTAGAGCTCACCAAGGGGGTCGGCGAACAGATCGTCACGGGGCACCGGGATCGAAAGATCCCGGTGCTTACCTTTCGGCCCGTCCCAAATTCAGCCGCACCGACAGGATTGGCGGCGTTTCGGGGAACCGCGCTCGGGATAGAGCGCCGCTGGCGAGCGTTGCTGGCATGAGAGGAGAATGCTCATGGCAAGCCAGCCGCCACCGCCCGACCAAATCCCCGCCGACACACCGGTCGACATTCCGGTCCCGTCTCCGACCGACCCCGATCCGGGCGCACCGAGCGATCCGGTCATCCCTGGATTGCCAGGCTGATCCCTAACCGGTCATCGCGGAGAGCGGAACAGAGCCGGAATTCCGAGGCTTTCAGACCAGCCGGCTCTGTTTGACCGCAGCCTCGATGAAGCTGCGGAACAGCGGGTGCGGGTCGAACGGCTTGCTCTTCAGCTCGGGATGAAACTGCACCCCGACGAACCAGGGGTGATCGGGCCGTTCGACGATTTCGGGTAATTCGCCGTCGGGCGACATGCCCGAAAAGACCAGGCCACCCTTTTCGAGCGCTGACCGATAGTGGGCGTTGACCTCGTAGCGGTGGCGATGCCGCTCGGATATGGTTGTGGCCCCGTAGATGGCCGAAGCATGGCTATTGCCGGCTAGCCTGGCCTCATAGGCTCCGAGCCGCATCGTCCCGCCGAGATCGCCGCCTGCCTGCCGCTTCTGCAGACCGGCCTCGCTCATCCATTCGGTGATCATGCCGACAACTGGCTCGGGGGTCGCGCCGAACTCGGTCGTCGACGCGCTGGTAATCCCGGCGGTGTTGCGCGCTCCCTCGATGCAGGCCATCTGCATGCCCAGGCAGATGCCGAAATAGGGCACCTTGCGCTCGCGCGCGAAACGGACCGCGGCGATCTTGCCTTCCGAGCCGCGCTCGCCGAAGCCCCCGGGCACCAAGATCGCGTTCATCGGCTCGAGCTGCCCCGCGATCTCGCCCTCGTCCTGCTCGAACAATTCCGCGTCGATCCACTTCACGTTGACCTTGACCCGGTTCGAGATGCCACCGTGGACCAGCGCCTCGTGCAGTGATTTATAGGCATCCATCAGGCCGACATATTTTCCCACGACGCCGATCGTCACTTCGCCCTCGGGATTTTCCAGCCGATCGATGATCTCGGTCCAGCGGCCGAGATCGGGATCGTCCGATCCCGCGATGCCAAAGGCGTCGAGCACCGCATCATCGAGCCCCTCAGCATGATATTGCAGCGGGACGGCGTAGATGCTGCTCGCGTCGAGGGCGGGGATCACGGCTTCCTTCGGCACGTTGCAGAACAGCGCGATCTTGGCGCGCTCGCTGTCGGGCAACGGCCGCTCGCAGCGGCAGACCAGCACATCGGGCTGGATGCCAAGCGAGGTGAGATCCCGCACGCTGTGTTGCGTCGGCTTGGTTTTCAGCTCGCCGGCCGCGGCAATATAAGGAACGAGCGTGACATGGACGAAGACGGTGCTGCCGCGGCCGAGATCGTTTCGCAATTGTCGGATCGCCTCCATGAACGGGAGCGACTCGATGTCGCCGACGGTGCCGCCGATTTCGCAAAGGACAAAGTCGAGATCGTCGACATCGGTGCGCGCGAACTCCTTGATCGCGTCCGTCACGTGCGGAATGACCTGCACGGTTGCGCCCAGATAGTCGCCGCGACGCTCCTTCTGGATGATGGTCTGATAGATGCGGCCCGAGGTCACATTGTCCGACTGGCGACTGGGCACGCCCGTGAACCGCTCATAATGGCCAAGATCGAGATCGGTCTCCGCGCCATCGTCGGTCACGTAAACCTCGCCATGCTGATAAGGCGACATCGTGCCGGGATCGACGTTCAGATAGGGATCGAATTTGCGAATGCGTACCCGATAGCCGCGCGCCTGGAGGAGTGCGGCGAGGCTTGCCGCCATCAAACCCTTGCCAAGCGAGGAGACCACACCGCCGGTAATGAAAATGAACCGCGCCATGGGAGTATGGGTCTAACCTCGCTCGGGGGCGGAGGGCAAGGTGGCAGCCTCCACTTGGGTCAAAATAATGGATCGAGGCTCCCGCATGTCACCATGCGGGGCCACAGAGCTGCAGCAATCCGACGATCAGTGTGGAGACGCGCCGTTCGATTCCGCCCCGCCCTGAACCGCGGCAGCCGCAAGCGGATCGACGGGCGCCTGAGCCGGCGCCGGAGCCGTGGTCTTGCCGACGAGCGAGGTGTCGATCTTCTGCGGCGCGCGCTCGACGGTCGCCAGGGCGGCCAAAACGATACTGAGCAGGACGAAGATCGTCGCCAGGATAGCGGTGGCGCGTGTCAGGAAATCCGCGGCACCGCGCGCGCTCATCAGACCGGAGGGGTTGCCGCCCGACGCCAGTCCACCACCTTCCGATCGCTGCATCAGGATCACGGCGACGAGCGCCGCCGCGACGAGGATGTGAAGAACGAGCAGAAAAGTGAACATCAGGCGCTTTCGAATTCGGGCTGCCGCGCATCTAGTCGATGGCGGCGGCGGGTTCAACCTTTGAGCCGCGCGGCCTCGTTCATCGGGAAGCCGCCGCCGCGCCGGCAATAATCGGTGCGAACTGGTCGGCAGTCAGGCTCGCTCCACCGACGAGCGCCCCATCGACATCGGCCACCGCCATCAGCGCCGCCGCATTGTCGGGCTTCACCGAGCCGCCATAGAGGATGCGCACCTCACAACCCGCGCCGCCGAGCAGCGCGATCAGCCGGGCGCGAATCGCCGCATGCATTTCGGCGACGTCTCCCACCGACGGTGTACGGCCGGTGCCGATCGCCCATACGGGCTCATAGGCGACGACCAGCGTTGCGCCTGCTCCTTCGACAGGAATCGATCCGTCCAGCTGCGCTTCCACCACGGCCACGGCACGACCGGCATCGCGCTCCGATTCGGTTTCTCCCACGCAGACTATCGCGACGAGGCCCGCGGCGATCGCTGCGCTCGCCTTGCCCCGCACCTCCGCGTCGGTCTCATGCTGATCGCCGCGCCGCTCGCTATGGCCGACGATCACGATCCCGGCGCCGGCCTCGACCAGCATTCCGGCACTGATACAGCCGGTATGGGCTCCCTTGGCCGAACCATGGCAATCCTGCGCCCCGATCGCGAGGCGCGGCGCGAGGGCCACTGCGGGAGCGATCAGGGTGAACGGCGGGCATATGGCGACATCGACGAGCGGCTGCGCATCGGCGGCGGCCGAGATGCTGTCAAGTTCGGCCAGGCTCGCCAACGAGCCGTTCATCTTCCAGTTGCCGGCAACCAGCTTGCGCAACGCCATCATACTTCCCTTTGGTCCTGGTTCCGGGTCGCATAAGAGCGGCTGACCGGCGACGCAACCTCCGGCCATTGCGGTGATCGGTTTTGGACCTTATTGCAGCCCACTTCTGCTGTGACCTTCAGACGGGACGCCCCCGATGCTCTCCTTCTTTCGCCGTGGCCTGTCCTCCTGGCTGATCCTTGGCATCCTCGCGCTGGTGATGGTCGCCTTCATCATAACCGGCGTCGAACGGCCGGGCATGGGCGGGGGTTCGGGCGCGGGGCCGGTGATCGCGAAGGCCGACGGGCACCGTATTACCGCAGCCGAACTATTGCGCCGCGAACAGAGCCAGTTCGAAAGTGCGCGCCAAGAGAAGCCGACGCTGACGCACCAAATCTTCGTCGCTTCGGGGCTGTTCGACCAAGTGGCCGATATGTTGATCTCGACCCGCGCTCTCGAGAGTTGGGCGTCCGACCAGGGCTTCGCCGTGAGCAAGCGGCTTGTCGACGCGCGGATCGCCACCCTGCCTGCCTTCTTCGGACCAACCGGCAAGTTCGACGAGCAGTTGATGCGGGCCCGGCTCGCTCAGGCGCGGATCAGCGAGAAGGACCTCCGCGCGGACATCGCCAGCGAAGTGCTGCGTGGCCAGATCCTCGTACCGACAACGGGTGGGGTACCCGTCGGCCAGTCCTTCACCCGTCCCTACGCCGAGCTCCTGCTCGAGAAGCGCGTCGGTAGCGTGGGCATCCTGCCGCTCACCGCCTTTGTCGATCCACGCGCGCCCGGCGAGCCCGAAGTCGCTGCCGCCTACCGCGCCAACATCGCCGCATACACCAGGCCCGAGGCACGGGCCTTGCGCTATGCGCTGTTCGGTCGCGCCCAGGTTGCAGCACAGGCGGCACCGACGGAAACGGAGATCGCCGAATATTATCGCGATCATGCCGGCGACTATGCGGCGCGGGAGCTCCGCACGCTCGCCCAGGTGATCGTTGCCGACGAGGCCGCCGCGCGGTCTATGGCGGCGGCGGCCAAGGCCGGCACGCCGCTCGCCGCCGCCGCGGCCAAGATGGGCCTGGAGGCCACGACGATCGCGGGGAAGAGCCGTGCAGATTATGCCGCGCTCGCGAATCCGGCGATCGCCGCCGCGGCCTATGGCGCGCCGAAGGGTGCGGTGGTGGGCCCGATCAAGGGTGCTTTCGGGTGGTATGTCCTTCGCATCGACGCGATCACAGGGACGCCGGCCCGCCCGCTTGCCGAGGCGCGAACGGACATTATCGCCGCGGTCACGAAGCAGAAAAGCGAGGACGCGCTTTCCGAGTTGGCCGGCAAGATCGAGGATGCGATCGCCGATGGCGCGAGCTTTGCCGAAGTCGCTGCGGCCAACAAGCTGGCCGTCGTCGATACCCCGCCCCTGCTGCCGGACGGCAAGCCGATCGACCGTGCGGAGTGGAAAGCTCCGCCGGAGCTGCCAGCATTGCTGCGCACTGCTTTCGCGCTGGATGCCGACGATCGCCCTTCGGTGGAGACGGTGACGCCCGATCAGCAGTTCGCGCTGATCAGCATTGCCAAGGTCGTGCCGCCGTCGCCCGTACCGCTGGCGGAGGTCCGCGACGCTGTCGTACGTGACCTCGTCATCAAGCGGGCGAACGCACGTGCGAGGGCGGCGGGCGAGCAGATCGTCGCCAAGGTAAATCGGGGCATGCCGCTGGCGAGGGCGCTCGCCGAGACGGGCGTCAGGCTACCGGCGCCGCAGCCTGCGGCCGCGACGGAGCTCGACATCGCGCGCGCGCAGCAGGCCGGCACCCAGGTGCCGGAGGCGCTTGAGGCGCTCTTCTCGTTGCGGCCCGGCAAGGCCAGGCTCACCGGTGGCCGCCCCGACGCGCTGTTCGTCGCCACCCTGAGCGCGATCACCCCCGGCGCGGTGATGCCGCAACTGGTCGACGCGCGCCGGGCAGAGCTTTCGCAGGGCATGTCGACAGAGCTCGGCGGCCAGTTCGTGCGCGCGATCGAGCAGGAAGCGAAGGTCGCCCGCTATCCCGATGCGATTGCGGCGGCGCGGCGCCAGTTCGCCGGCCAATAACAAGTCGATGGATCAGGCAGCGGATCAGGCGGCGCTCGCGGCGCTCGAGCGCGGCGAGCCCGCGCTGGTCTGGCGCGTGCAAGTGGCCGACACCGACACTCCGGTCGCCGCCGCGCTCAAGCTGATCCGGCCCGGTCGCGGCGATTTCCTGCTCGAATCGGTCGAGGGCGGCGCCGTGCGCGGGCGGTACTCGCTGCTCGGCCTCGCGCCTGATCTGATGTTCCGTGCGCGCGGACGCAACGCCGAGATCAATCGTCGCTGGGCCAGCGATCCGGACGCCTTCGAACCCGTTGAGGATGACGCGCTCACGGCGATGCGCCGGCTGGTCGCGGCCTGCCGCATGCCGGTGCCGGAAGGTCTGCCAAGCGCCCTGGCCTGCCTCGTCGGATATTTTGCCTATGAGACGATCGGGCTGATCGAGGCGCTACCCCGGCCACCGGTCAATCCGCTCGACCTGCCCGACATGCTGTTCGCGCGACCCACGCTGATCCTGATCTTCGACCGCCTGAGCGATCAGCTGACGATGGTCGCACCGCTCTGGCCGGACGGCGCCGGCACCGCCGACGCCAAGCTCGCCAGCGCGCTCGAACGGATCGAGAGCCATGCGGCGCTGCTGGCCGGCCCGCTGCCACCGCGCTCGCACAGCGAGATCGATCCCGCGACGCTCGCGCCCGTTCCGCAGCTCGAGCCGTTGCGCTATCGCGACATGGTCCTGCGCGCCAAGGAATATATCGCTGCCGGCGACATCTTCCAGGTCGTGCTGGCCCAGCGCTTCGCAATGCCGTTCGAGCTGCCCCCGATCGATCTCTATCGCGCTTTGCGCCGGATCAATCCCTCTCCCTTCCTCTACTTCCTCGATCTGCCCGGCTTCGCCCTGATCGGTTCCTCGCCCGAGATCCTCGTCCGCGCGCGCGATGGCGAGGTGACGATCCGGCCGATTGCGGGCACCCGCCCGCGCGGCCGTACCGCCGCCGAGGACGGCGCAAATCGCGACAGCCTGCTCGCCGACCCCAAGGAACGCGCCGAGCACCTCATGTTGCTCGATCTCGGCCGCAACGACGTCGGCCGCGTCGCCGCTCCGGGCACCGTCGAGGTGACGGACAGCTATACCGTCGAACATTACAGCCATGTCATGCATATCGTCTCCAACGTGGTCGGCCGGCTGGCGCAGGGCAAAGACGCGCTGGATGCATTGTTCGCCGGCTTTCCTGCCGGAACCGTATCAGGGGCGCCCAAGGTCCGCGCCTGCGAGATCATCGCGGAACTCGAGCCCGAGACTCGCGGCGCCTATGCCGGTGGGGTCGGCTATTTCTCGCCGGATGGGTCGATGGATAGCTGCATCGTCCTTCGCACGGCGGTGGTGAAGGACGGCACGATCCACGTCCAGGCCGGGGCCGGGATCGTCGCCGACAGCGATCCCGCCTATGAGCAGCGCGAATGCGAAGCGAAGGCCGGCGCCCTCTTCGCCGCTGCACGCGAGGCAGTGACGCGGGCGGGCGATAGCGGTTTCGGGCAATAGACCGACGCTACGGAAAGCGAGGCTTCCGCCGCCCGACGGCCCCGTTTCGCGAAGCCGCGTTGCGCAGACGCAACAGTCCGCCATGAACCTTTTCCCAAGGGATCATTTTACGGCAGGAACCGTTACCCGTGCGCCGTTTGGCAGAAGAAAGGGTAGATAATCATGCGTTTCATTTTGACAACCACAGCAATCGGGCTGGCCGCGCTCGGCGCCGCCGCCGCATCTGCGCAGACGACGGGAGCCGGCTGGACCGGCTTCTATGTCGGCGGCCAACTCGGCTATGGCTGGCAGCCTAAGGACGGCGACGAGACGATCGGCTTCGACCGCAATCTCGACGGCAATTTCGGTGACGCCTTCCCGAATTTCCCTCAGGGGTCCTACTGCGGCGGATCGGCGACCTCGCTCACTCCGGCTTCGGGTTGCACCAAGGATGGGGATGGCACCAGCTGGCGCGTCCATGCGGGTTTCGACTATCAGCTTGGCGCCGGGGATAGCGGCTTCGTCGTAGGTGCCGTGGTCGATTATGGCCGTACCTATATCTATGACAGCGTATCGGCGTTCAGCACGACGCCCGCCGCCTACAAGATCAAGGCCAAGCTCAAGAATGACGGCTCGGTCCGTGGACGCGCCGGCTATGCCCTCAGCACGGGCACGCTCTTCTATGGAACCGGGGGTCTCGCTTATGGCAAGATCCGCAACAGCTTCTCGACGACCAACGGCGTGAACACGTTCACCGAGAGCAAATCGAAAAAGGACGCCTGGGGCTGGACCTATGGCGGTGGGATCGAGCAGCAGGTCGGCCGCGTCTCGATCGGCGCGCTCTACCTGTTCAACGTGCTGAAGAACCACGACTACAGCGTCCGCGCCAGCGGCGGGCTCCCGGGCGGCCCGTTCACGGCCGTCAATGCCGGCGGCACCGATTTCCGCCGCGGCTTCAGCAAGTTCGCTTATCACACGGTGGCCGCGACGGTCAGCTACCGCTTCTGATCGACCGACAAGACGAGGGCCGGCGATCGCTCCGGCCGGCCCTCATACGCTTCAGTTCTTGAGATCTATGCCGATATAGCGCGGCTGGCTGTTCCCGCGCTGCGCGAACAACAGGACCTTGCGTCGTCCTGCCCGGCGCGCGGCTTCGATCTGCGCGGCTGCGGCCTGCGCCGTGGCCACCGGAACATTGTTGATCTGAAGGATGATGTCGCGCGGCTGGAAGCCTTCGGACGCGGCGTCACTCGACGGGTCGACATAGTTGACGACGACACCCTTGGTCGTCGGATTGACGCCGAGCTTGCGAGCGATGTCCGGGGTCAGCGTCTGGAAGCCGAGACCGATGGCGTTGCGGCTCGCCTGGTCGGGCGCGCTCGGCGCGGCGGCGTCGTCCCCGTCGGGAAGACTTCCGGGATCCGCCGCCGCTGCGAGCTGATCCTCTGGTGGACGCTCGCCCAATGTCACTGTGACGGTGCGGCGCTCTCCATTGCGGATCAATTCGATCGGCATGCGGCTGCCCACCGGGGTCTTGCCGATGATGTACGACAATGTGTCGTCCGGGCTGACGTCCTGACCATTGACTTTCAGGATGACATCACCCTGCCGGATGCCGGCCCGCGCTGCCGCCTCTCCGGGTTCGACGCGTGCGACGATCTCGCCGCGGTCCTTGGGAAGACCGAGGCTGGCGGCGATGTCCTCCGTCATCGGCTGTATGCCAACGCCGAGATAGCCGCGCTTGATACGCTCGCCGGTGCGCAGCTGATCGATGATCGGTTTGGCCTCTTCGGCGGGGATAGCGAAACCGATGCCGACATTGCCGCCCGTCGGCGAGAAGATCGCGGTGTTGATGCCGACGACATTGCCTTGCAAATCGAACATCGGGCCGCCGGAATTGCCTTGGTTTATCGAGGCGTCGGTCTGAATGTAGCGATCATAGGGGCCGTTTATGCCGATCGACCGGTGAAGCGCCGATACGATCCCCGCGGTCACCGTTCCGCCGAGGCCGAAGGGATTGCCGATCGCGACGACCCAGTCACCCACCCGGACGCGGGTGGAATCGCCGAACTGAACGAAGGGAAGATTCCGTGCCTCGATCTTGAGCAGCGCGAGATCGGAAGTCTGGTCGCGACCGACGATCGTCGCCTTATATTCCTTGCGGTCGGGCAGGGTAACGGTGATAGCGCTGACCACCGCATTGCCGCCACCCTCGGGCGCGGCGGAGATCACATGATTGTTGGTGACGACATAGCCATCAGCCGAGATGATGAAGCCCGAGCCCAGTGACGTCGCCTCGCGGGTGACCGGCCGGCCGTCGCCCTGCCCCGGCGCCTGACCGCCGAAACGGCGGAACAGCTCCTCGAAAGGCGTGCCGGAGAAGACGTTACCACCGCCCTTTACCTGTATCTTCTGCGTGGTCGAGATATTGACCACCGCAGGCTGCAGCCTGGCGGCGAGATCGGCGAAGCTCATCGGGGCACCGGCGCGCGGCGCTGCGGCGCCGATCGTGCCCGGAGCGTTCTGGGCGACCTGGGCGCCGACGGGTTGCTGCATCAACATGGTCGCGCCGGTGCCTCCCACCAGCAGCGCCGCAGTGATCGCATAGGCATAACGCACTTTTGGCAACTCCTCGAAACTCCTGTCTTACCGTGCCTGATTTCGGATCGGTGTATTCGTCCCCGGTCACTGAACCGCGGTTGAACGATGCCGTTCCGCTTTCCTCAGCGCCGTCCGCGGAATTCCCGCAGATATTCGTTATCGGGCGACAGGATCGCGTTCGCCGAACCGGCGGCCTCCGTGCCGTCGGTGCCGAAGGTGATCCGATAGGACTGCATCGCCCGATAGAAATTGTAAAAGTCCGGGTCCTTATTGAAGCTTTCCGCATAGATGCCGGCCGCCTGGGCATCAGCTTCGGCCATGATGATCTGCGCCTGTTTTCGACCTTCGGCAAGGATCGAGCGGGCTTCCTGTTCGCGTGCCGTGCGCATCCGGTTGAAGGCCGATTCCAGCGGCGTACCCTCAGGCAGATCGGCGCGCTTGATGCGGACATCGACGATCTCCGCGCCATATTGCCGCGCAACCCGGTTGAGACCCTCCTGAATATTGTCCATGACCTTGCCGCGCTCGGGGCTAAGCAACGCTGCGAACGGCCGTTTGCCCAACTCGTTGCGCAACGACGATCCGAGGATGGGGCGCAGCGCGTCGCTGACGCGCCGCTCGCTGCCTGCGGTGATCGCCATGCGCAGCGGATCGACAATACGGAAACGCGCATAGGCATCGACTTCCAGCCGGAGCTGGTCGGTCGAGAGCACCGACTGACGCTCCATATCGAAATCGAGCACGCGCTTGTCGATCCAGCGGATCTGATCAACGAAGGGAACCTTGAAGACAAGGCCAGCGCCGGTCTGCCCGAAATCCTCATTGGGCTTATAGGCGTTGTAAACCTGTTCCGGCTTTCCGAAGCGGATGACCAGCGCCTGCTTGGTTTCCGGTACCACCGCAACCACGCTATTGAACAGCAGGATCGCGGCGATCACGCCGATCGCCCAGCCGATAAGGTTGCGACTGGCGAGAGTGTCCGACCAATTCATTATTGCTGCGCCTTCGGCTGCGACGGCGGCAGGGCGATATAGGGTACTGCGCCGGGGGCTTCGAGGATGGTCTTGTCGGTTTTGGCCAGGACGCGCTCCATCGTTTCATAATACATGCGGCGGCGGGTAACTTCGGGCGCGAGCTTATACTCCGCATAGACCTTGTCGAACGCCGCAGCCTCGCCCTCCGCCTTCGAGCCCAACTGCTGCGCATAGGCGCGCGCCTCGTTCAGATAGGCCTGCGCCTGCTGCTGCGCAGCCGAAACCGATTTGAACGCCTCGACCACCGCCGCAGGCGGATCCGCCTGTTTGATCGCCACGCCCTGGACAAGAACGCCCGCCCGATAGCTGTCGAGGATCTCCTGCATGCGCTGCTGGACCCGCCCTTCGATCTGGCTGCGCTGGGGGCCCATCGCGTCGTTCAGCGCGACGCGCGCGATTTCGGCGCGCATCGCGCTCTCGGCAACCTCGCCAACGGTGTCGTCGGGATCGGCCAGCTCATAGAGGTAAAGCTCCGGATCACGAATATTCCAGCGCACCGAATAGGCGAGGTCGATCATGTTCTGGTCGCCGGTCAACATCAGATTCTGGCTGTTGGTGCCGCTCGCAGGAATGTCTTTCTGTCGGATATCTTCGACATCGATCTTGGTCACGACATCGATCGGCGCGGGGAATGAAAAGCGCATGCCGGGCTCCAGCGTACCTGCATAGGCACCGAGCCTGGTCACTACGCCGCGCTCCTGCGGATCGATGCGGTGACTGCTCGTCCAGACGATCCAGAGCAGGATCAGGCCGCCCGCCGCCCAAAGCAACAGCTTGATGGTGTCCGGATCCTGGCCCCCGCGGTTGCCAAAGCGGGCACGGCCGCGGCGCAACAACTCATCGATCGCCGAACGACCAGCAGCGGCACGACCAGGGCGTCCGCGCGGCGGCTGGTTCCAAGGATTGCCGCCCTCGTCGCCTCCGCCACCGGCCCCTCCTCCGGCGCCCCATGGCCCGCCTTCGTTGAGCAGCGGCGGAGAGGACATCCTACATTCTCTATCGTTCATGACCTGCATTATAAGGCGCGATCTGCGGAAAAACAGTGCTCTTTCCCGGCCCGACCTATATCTGGCTGGCCATGACCATATCGGATTCGCTTTCCAAGGCGCTGGACGCCATCCTCGACCCGATCAGCGGAAAGGGCCTGATCGCCTCGGGCAGGGCAGGCGAGCCCAGCTTCTCGGACGGCACCGCCAGCGCGGTGATCGACGTGACCGGCTTTTCGGCCCATGTGCGCGAGACGCTCGAAGCGGCGGCGAAGGAGGCGATGCTCAGCGTCTCCGGAGTAACCGCAGCCCGCGTCGCCCTGACCGCCGAGAAGCGTGGCCGCCGGATCATCGCAGTCGGGTCGGGAAAGGGCGGCGTGGGCAAATCGACACTGTCCGCGAACCTCGCGGTGGCGCTCAGGCGGATGGGGAAGAAGGTCGGGCTGGTAGATGCCGATATCTACGGACCCTCCCAGTCGCGACTGCTCGGCACCGAAGGGGTGCGGCCGACCGCACAAGGGCAGAAGATGGACCCGGTGATCTCACCGTTCGGGGTGCCGATGCTGTCGATGGGGCAGTTGGTGAAGCCGGGGCAGGCGATCGCCTGGCGCGGGCCGATGGCCGCCAATGCGATGAGCCAGCTGATCGACGCCGAATGGGGCGATGTCGACCTCCTGATCCTCGATCTGCCGCCAGGCACCGGCGACGTCCAGCTCACCATGGTCCAGAAATACAAGCCGGCGGGGGCATTGATCGTCTCGACCCCGCAAGACCTGGCGCTGATCGATGCGACCCGGGCGATCGACTTCTTCCGCCAGGCCAGCGTTCCGATCGTTGGCATGGTGGAGAATATGGCGGGCTACGCCTGCCCGCATTGCGGCGAGCACTCGGATCCGTTCGGACACGGCGGCGCGCAAGCGGCCGCAAAATCGATCGGAATCGACTTTCTCGGCCGCGTTCCGCTCGACATCGCCATCCGCAGCCGATCGGACAGCGGATCGCCTCCGGCCGCCGATGCCGACGACGCGGTTTTCAGGCCGCTCGCCGAGAAATTAGCGGCCTGGCTCAACCCGGCGAAGCCGGCCGCGTTCTAGGCAAGAAGCCAGGCAAGCAGAGGAGCAGGCTATGCCGCTGCACACCGATGACGAGATCGCCCATCTGCTGAGAAATACCAAGACGATCGCGATGGTGGGCGCAAGCGACCGGCCGGACCGCGCGAGCTATGGCGTGATGCGTTTCCTGCTTGCCAGAGGCTATGACGTGACCCCCGTGAATCCGCAGCTTGCCGGACACAATATTCACGGCCGTACCGTTGTCGCGACCCTCTCCGAGATCGGGGGCGGCATCGATATGGTCGACATTTTTCGCAACTCCGCCGCCGCCGGGCCGGTGATAGACGACGCCATCGCCGCGGGCGCCAAGGCAGTGTGGACCCAGCTCGGTGTGATCAACGACGAAGCGATCCGCCGCGCCGAGCAGGCCGGTCTCCAGACCGTCGTCGACAAATGCCCCAAGATCGAAATCGCGCGGCTCGGGCTTTAGCCACGAAAGCCTACGAAGCTCCTCATACCGCGCCGGTCGGCAGCCCTAGCGCTCCTTGACCGCCCGCCCCGCCCGTTCGGCCAGCCGCTCCACCGCCGCCGCGTGGATCGCCGGTGCTGTCGCCAGCACGCCGAACTGCTCGCCATGGGTGCTGTTGTACCGCAGCGGGCGCCCCAACGCGTCGGTGACTTTCGCGCCGGCCTCTTGCGCGATCAGCGCCGCTGCGGCGATGTCCCACTCGGCGCCCCAGCGCAACGTCGCCAGAAGGTCCGCTTCGCCCGCCGCGACCATACCGATCCGGAGCGCGATCGAATTGGGTTTGCCGACGGCGACAAGATCAGCATCGGCGCGGGGAAGAACATCGGCGGGAACCCGCGCGCCCGGAAGATGCACGCGATCGGAGGCGCGGATAGGTTCGCCGTTCAGCGTCGCCCCCTCGCCCGCCAGCGCACGCCAATGCTCCCCGCGCGCCGGGGCGTCGAGCACACCGATCAGCGGGCGACCTCCTTCCACCAGCGCGATCGACACCGCCCATCCTTCGCGACCGCGCACATAATCGCGGGTGCCGTCGATCGGGTCGACCACCCAGACGCGGACGCAATTGAGCCTGTCGGCGCTATCGACGCTTTCCTCCGACAGCCAGCCGGCCTCGGGATCGAGCGCCCTCAACCGCTCGCGCAGCAAAGCATCGGCGGCCAGATCGATGTCGCAAACCGGACTTCCGGGCACCTTGTCCCAGGTCCTGAATTCGCCGCGCCAGCTCGCGTGCGCCATTGCGCCGACCTCGGCGGCGACCGCACTGACCGCATCGAGAAGATCCTTACGCGCCAGCGACGGTCATCCTCTCGATGCGCAGCGTCGGCGCGTCAATCGCACGCCGGAAGACGAGATCCGAAGCCGGCGTCAGCGCCAGATACATATCCTTGAGGTTGCCGGCGACGGTGATCTCGGCGACCGGCTCGCATATCTGCCCGTCCCGGATCACGAAGCCGGAGGCGCCGCGACTATAATCGCCGGTGACCTGGTTGACGCCCTGACCGATCAGCTCGGTAACATAGACGCCGAGCTTGATGTCGGCGATCAGTTCCTCGGGCGAAAGCGTGCCAGGCTCCATGTAGAAATTGGTCACGCCGGCGCCCGGCGGCCCGCCGATACCGCGCGTCGCGTGACCGGTCGGTTGGAGACCGAGCTGACGGGCGGAAGCCGAATCCATGATCCAGCTGGTCAGGACGCCATCGGCGATGAGGTTCCGCGGACGGGTCGGCAAGCCTTCACCGTCGAACGGCTTTGAGCGCAGCCCCCGCGGGCGGTGAGGATCGTCCCATATCGTGATCCCAGCGGCGAAGACCTGCTCACCGAGCCGGTCGAGAAGAAAACTGGTCCGCCGCGCTACCGCCGAGCCCATGATGGCGCCGCTGAGGTGGCCGAGCAGACCCGACGCCACCCGGGGATCATAGACGACCGGCATGGCGCCGCTCGACAATTTGCCGGGATTCAGACGCTTGACCGCGCGCTCGCCCGCGCGGCGGCCGATTGCGGCTGCATCCTCCAGGTCAGCGATATGGCGCGCGGAGTGATAGGCATAGTCGCGCTGCATGCCGCTGCCCTCGCCCGCGATGACACTGGCCGAACAGCCATAGCCGCTCGTCGTGTAGCCGCGCGCAAACCCCGCGCTGGTTGCGATCGCGATCGTCGTACGGCTTGCCGACGCGCCGGCACCTTCGCTGTTGGTGACCCCGTTGATCGATCGGGCGGCGTCCTCCGCAATACCAGCCCGAACGCGGAGATCGGCCGGTGCCGGATCGGCGCCGTCGTCGCCGTCGACGTCGACTGAGGACGCCCGCAGCAACAGCTCCTCAGGTGCGAGGCCGGCATATGGATCCTCCGGCGCCTCGCGGGCCATCGCGGTGGCGCGCTCAACTAGAGCCGCCAGCGCATCGGCGGACAAGTCCGACGAAGAGACGCTCGCCGATCGACTGCCGACGAAAACGCGAAGCCCAATCTCCTCGCCCTCCGAGCGCTCGACGTCCTCGAGCGTGCCCAGCCGCACCGATATCTGGGTCGACGCGTTGCATATATAGAGCGCGTCGGCTGCGTCGGCCCCCGCCTTGCGGGCGAGATCGACGATATCGGCGGTGCGGCTTTCGGCTTCGGTGACGCTGAGCATGTCGGCCACTTAGGTAGCGCGAACCCGAAGGTAAAGGCCGCCGCGAATTTGCGGAGGCGAGGAAGGCCCTACCAGGCATCGGTGACATGGCGTCCGCGAAGGCGCATTCCCTCCAGCAAGGCGCCCTGGAGGGGCCTTCGACCCGATTTGGAGCAATGCGCGAAGATCTGTCCCTTTCCGGTGCGTTCGCCCCGGCGGCGAAAAAATCCGGAGCACCACCGAGATCATGACCGCATCGGCCATGCGCCCGCCGGCTCCGCCACGCCGGCGAGCAGTTGAACAAACGGCGTTCGCAGCTCCTGCCTAGGCGGTGCTGCTCACCACCAGACAGGCGAGGAACATCAGCAGCCCGGCGAAGCGGTTCGCGCGGAATTTGGCGAGCGCGTCGGCTGGATCGGCTGCCACCAACGCCGCCACCTGCCACAGTAGATGGATGGAGACCGGAAGCAGCGCGGCAGTCGAGAGCAATTGCGGGCGTACCTCCCAGAAGGCCGCCGCCCAGCAGGCGATCGCTACCGCATAGCAGAGCGCGATGCCCGCGCGGACGTTGCGGCCGAGCGCACGCGCCGAGGATTTGACGCCGGCCAATGCGTCGTCCTCGATATCCTGCAGCGCATAGATCGTGTCGTAGCCGATCACCCAGAAGACACTGCCGGCATACAGCAGCCACAAGGTCGGCGCGAAGCCGCCGGTGATCGCCGGCCAGCCGACCAGCGCACCCCAGGAGAAGACCAGACCGAGCCAAGCCTGCGGCCACCACGTGATTCGCTTCATGAACGGGTAGAGCGCCACCGCGAACAGGCTGGCGAGAGCGCTCATCGCCGCGGGCGGGTTGAACTGGAGCAGAACGACCAGACCGACCAGGCATAGCAGGCAAAGAAAGGCCCAGGCCGCTTTCAGGCTCAGCCGTCCGCTCGCCAGCGGCCGGTCCGCGGTGCGTGCCACCTTGCGGTCGAGGTCGCGGTCGACGATGTCATTATAGACGCAACCAGCGCCACGCATGGCGATCGCGCCCAGCCCCAACCAAAGGACCAGATCCCAACGCCGCGCCGCGCCGCCGGCCAGGGCGATTGCCCAGGCTCCCGGCCAGAACAGCAGCCAGCTGCCGATCGGTCGATCGAAGCGGGCGAGAAACCAGTAGGAGCGCAGGCTCGCGGGTAGTAGCCGCGCAGCGCCCCGCAACTCGCTATCGGGCAGGTTCTCCTCGACTTCGCTGGCCATGGGCGGCAGGTAGGACAAAAGACCATCCGCCGGAAGACCCATGGCCCAGACCCCCGCCTGGCCGCCCGCCAGCCCCACCCGCCTGTTCGTCGACCAGCCCCTCGCCGAAGGACAGGCGCTGACGATCGAAGGTGGCCAAGCGCATTATCTGAGCAACGTCATGCGGCTGAAGGCCGGCGACGCGATCGCGCTGTTCGATGACCGCACCGGCGAATGGCGCGCGCTGATCGAGCAGGTCGCGAAGCGGGCCGTCTCGCTTCGTGTCGAGGCGCTGATGCGGGAGCGCGAGGCCGTGCCCGACCTCTGGCTGCTCGCCGCGCCGATCAAGAAGGGCCGGATCGACTGGATGGCGGAAAAGGCCTGCGAGCTCGGCGTCGCGCGGCTCCGGCCAGTGATCACCGGACGCACGATCGTCGACAGGATCAATCTCGAGCGCCTCCGCGCGCATATGGTCGAGGCCGCCGAACAGTGCGAGCGCACGGCGTTGCCGATTCTCGACCAGCCGGCAAAGCTCACCACCATATTGAAAGACTGGCCGGTCGATCGCGCGCTTATCTTCGCCGATGAGGAAGGCGGCGCGCCGATGGCGCAAGTCGTGAAGCCCGGCCCGGCGGGGATCCTGATCGGCCCCGAGGGCGGCTTCACCAACGAGGAGCGCGCGGCGATCCGCGCCCTGCCTCAGGCGATCGGCGTATCGCTTGGCCCGCGCATCCTCCGCGCCGATACGGCGATGGCTGCGGCGGTGTCGCTATGGATGGGCCTGGCGGGAGACTGGCGGTAAATCGCGCTAGTAACGTACCGATCGGTTCGCTATGGGCCGCGCCATGAGCACGCGCAAAGCCGCCAACGGAGAAGAGCCGCCGATCGAATCGCGCGCCGACCTGTTAACGATCTTCTCAAATGGCGAAAAATCAAAGACAAATTGGCGGATAGGGACCGAACATGAGAAGTTCGTGTTCTTCGAGAATTCGCATCGTGCGCCTTCCTATGAGGAGAAGGGCGGCATCCATGCGCTGCTGATCGGGCTTACCAAATTCGGCTGGGAACCGGTCTACGAAGGCGACAACATCATCGCCCTCGCGGGTCCCGACGGCAATGTCAGCCTGGAACCCGCCGGCCAGTTCGAGCTTTCGGGCGCGCCGCTCGAAAATCTCCACCAGACCTGCGCCGAGACCGCGCGCCACCTCGAACAGGTCAAGGCGATCGGCGATCAGCTGGGCATCGGCTTCCTGGGGCTCGGCCTCTGGCCGGACAAAACCCGCGAAGAGCTACCGATCATGCCAAAGGGGCGTTACGACATCATGCTGCGCCACATGCCGCGCGTCGGCACGATGGGCCTCGACATGATGCTGCGTACCTGCACCGTTCAGACCAATCTCGACTATGCGAGTGAGGCGGACATGGTGCGCAAGTTCCGGCTCAGTCTCGCACTTCAGCCGCTCGGCACCGCGCTCTTCGCCAACTCGCCCTTCCTGGAAGGCAAGCCCAACGGCTTCCTCAGCTATCGCAGCCATATCTGGACGGACACCGATCCGTATCGCACCGGCATGCTGCCTTTCGTCTTCGAGGAGGGCTTCGGCTATGAGCGTTATGCCGATTATATGCTCGACGTGCCGATGTATTTTGTGTTCCGCGACGGCTATATCGACGCCGCCGGGCTCAGCTTTCGAGACTTTCTCGACGGCAGGTTGTCGGTCCGTCCGGGGGAAAAGCCGACCCTGGCCGACTGGAACGATCATCTTTCGACCGCTTTCCCCGAAGTACGGCTGAAGAGCTTCCTCGAGATGCGCGGCGCCGATGGCGGCCCGCACGACCGGATCTGCGCCCTCCCCGCGCTCTGGGTCGGACTGCTCTACGACGATGCTGCGCTCGAAGCGGCATGGGACGAGGTCAAGCACTGGACGATCGAGGATCATAGGCGCATCCGGACCGAGGTGCCGCGGCTGGGTCTCAAGGCGGAGGGGCCGCGCGGCCGGACGCTGCAGCAGCTCGGCGCGACCATACTCGACATCGCGGAAGCCGGCTTGCGCGCGCGCGCGCGCCTGAACGGCGAGGGCGACGACGAGACGGGCTTTCTCGCGCCGCTCCGGGAGATCGTCGCTTCGGGCAAGACGCCGGCCGAGCGATTGCTCGATCTCTATAATGGCGAGTGGCAGGGCGATCTGGACCGCATCTACGACATAGCCCGGTTCTAGCGCCAGGGCTGTGGCTGCAGCGCAACAGTTTTGTACAACCGTCCGGCGAGCAACTCGATCCTCATAGTCGCCCAAATCTCCGCTGGACTCCGCACAGCTTGCAGCTAGCGTACGCTCGCTACGTCAGCCGGGATCCTGCTGAAGTGGGGCCCGATCGCAGGAGGGGAATGCGCCGGTGAAAGTCCGGCACGGCGGGCAGGACGTGGTGGCTGCGGTAAAATCGGCGGACGCGAAGGCCGTTCTCGAGCCGGACTTGATCCGGCCCGCAGCCGTCCCGGCGCCGCATATGAAGAATAGCCGGCCCGCTTTTCGCCTTTCCATCAATCGGCTATCGATACCGCTTGAGGCGGGCGCGGGCATGTCGATCGAGCGAGCGAGGGAAATCAGCGGCGAGGCCGGACCGCCGATGCGCCCACCGCCCCCGCAATCGGCCGCCGCTTCGGCTTCAGCGTGGCTGCTTCTCGCTCTCGGATGCGCGTTGCTCGTTCTGCCGACCATGGCGGGCGTCGCCCGGCAAAGCTGGGCGACCGAGCAGGGCGCGCATGGACCCATCGTGCTCGCGAGCGGAATTTGGCTGATCTGGCGATTGTCGGGTGCGGCGCAGCTGCAGGCGTCGCCCGGCCGGAGCTGGATCGCAATGCTCGGTTATGCCGCGCTTTTGCCGACCTATGCGCTTGCGCGGATCATCAACGTGATCGAAGTCGAGGGTCTGGCGATGTACGGACTGCTCGTCGTCACCGCCTATTGGCTGGTGGGAGCGCGTTCGATGGGCTTGATGTGGTTCCCGCTCGTCTATCTCCTCTTCGTCTTTCCGCCGCCGGACACGGTGGTCGCGATCATCACCCAGCCGCTGAAGATTGCCATCTCGCAGGCCGCCATCGAGCTGCTGCACCAGTTCGGCTATCCCATCGCCGGTTCCGGGGTGATGATCGTCATCGGCCAGTACCAGTTGCTGGTTTTGGCGGCCTGCGCCGGGCTCAATTCGCTGATCAGCCTTTCCGCTATCGGCCTTTTCTACGTCTATGTCCGCCATAAGGCGCACTGGCGCTATGCCCTGCTTCTGATGCTGACGATCATACCTGTCGCGGTGGCGGCCAATTTTGTGAGAGTTTTCGCTCTCCTCCTCATCACCTATCATCTCGGCGAAGAAGCGGCACAGGGCTTCCTGCACAATCTGTCGGGGCTTGCGCTGTTCGTCTTTTCGGTGCTCGGCATCTTCGCGGTCGACGCGCTGGCGGCACCGCTACGGCGCAGACTGGCAGGAAGATGAGCGGCCCCATCGTGACGCGTCGGATGATGATAGCCGGCGGGCTCATGGCCGGCGTGGCGCTCGCCGCCAATTCGCGGCGGCCGACAGAGGCTTTCCGAATGATCGGAAAACAGCGGCTCGACCCGCTTTTCCCGAAGCGGGTCGCCGACTGGGTCTTCGAGCGGAGCGACGGCCTGGTGCTGCCCCCTTCCGAGGAGCTCAGCGACCATTTCTATACCAACCTCATCACCCGCTATTACCGCTCCCCCACCCAACTCCCCGTCATGCTGCTGATCGCCTATAGCAACACCCAGGACGGGACGCTTCAGGTGCATCGGCCCGAAGCCTGCTATCCAGCCGCCGGCTATCAGCTCCTGCGCGAAATGATGATCCCTCTTCCCGCCGGCCACGGGGTGATCGTGCCCGGTCATTTCATATCGGCGGAAAGCGTCAGCCGCGTCGAGCAGCTGATCTACTGGACCCGGATCGGCAACGACTTTCCGACGCGATGGTGGCAGCAACATTGGGCGGTGGCGAAGGAGAATCTCAAGGGGAGAGTCCCCGACGGCGTGCTGATCCGCCTCTCGACCTCGGCCCCTGACGACCGCAGCGCGCTGGCGGTGCTCCGCCGTTTCATCGCGCCGTTCCTTGGGAATCTACCACTGTCGGGCCGCCGCCTGCTGCTCGGAGAGCGCGGCGGTTCCGGCCTGCCCCTCAGTCTTTAGGCTTGGCGAACGGGCGCAACGCGATCTGAATATAAACGAGCGTCGCCAGGATCACCCCGGCGCCGAGCACATGATAGACCACGCCCTTGCCTTCCACGGCCTCGTTTCCGAAATAGTTCCCGACCATGCACCCGACCGAAGCGCCGAGATACTGCCACAGCGAATCCGGAGGCGGCCGATCGGAGCTCGACCGCTGGAGAAAGAGCACAACAAGGCCCGCGAAAATCGCGACCGTGACCCAATCGTAAACCGTTTCCACTTGTATGCCCTCCCAGCATTTCCCCTGGCATATAGGCTTGTCCCTCAGGCTGGCAATCATGTAGCACGAAGGGCGCGCCGTCATCGGTAATCGCCGGGGGATGTTATGACAGGAAAAACCGCGCTCCTCGGCGGCGCCGTCTTCATTGCGTTATGCGCGGCAAGTTGCACGAAGACGCCGAAAGGTCAGATCCTGGCCATCGTCAACGGTGAGGAAATCTCGCTGCAGGAACTGAATGCCGAATTGCAGGGCGTCAGCATTCCCGAAGGCGTTGACCGTGACCAGATACGCCGTCAGGTGCTGCAGCGGCTGATCGACCGTAAGCTGATCGTTCAGAGGGCGCGGGAGGAGGGGCTCGACAAGAGCCCCGATTACGTCACCCAACAGCGCCGGCTCGACGAAAATTTGCTGGTCAGCCTGCTCGGCCAAAAGATCGCAGCCACCGTTCCATTGCCCAACGATGGCGACATCCAACGCTATATAGGGAGCAATCCGAGCCAGTTCGCGGATCGTCAGCGGCTGGTTCTCGACCAGATCCAGTTTGCGGCCCCCAAGGACCCCCGAAAACTGATGGCGCTGAAGGATGCCCATTCGCTCGAAGCGGTGGCGGCGGGGCTCGACCGACTCGGTCTTGCTTATGCGCGCTCAAGAGGCGTGATCGACACCGGCCAGCTGGATCCGCAGATCGTCAAGATCGTGCAGGCCTTGCCGCCCGGCGAACCTTTCGTCCTTCCGGCAGGTGGGCGGTTCATCGCGAGCGTAGTTGTGAGCCGGGAAGCCTCGCCCACGCCCGCGGCGGTCGCACGCAGCGCCGCCGCGGAGATGGTTCGCCGCAAGGATCTCGCCGCCGAAAGCCGCGCTCAAGTGGCGCGCGCCAGATCGACCGCCCAGATAGAATATCAGCATGGTTATGAGCCGATCCCACGGGCCAAGCCGAAGGGTTAGTATGGCGGCGCTCAACGAATAGCTTGATCCGCCTGCGATTGCGCCCCAAATGGCAGTCATGTTCATCGAAACGGAACCGACGCCGAATCCGGCTACGCTGAAATTTCTGCCCGGCCGGGCGGTCATGGAAGCGGGCACGCGCGATTTCGCCGACGCCGAAGAGGCTGCGGCCTCTCCGTTGGCCGAGGCGCTATTTTCGCTAGGCGACGTTTCCGGCGTGTTTTTCGGGCAGGATTTCATCTCGGTCACCGCAGGCGAAGGCTCGGATTGGCGGGCGCTCAAGCCGCAGGTGCTCGGCGTTCTGCTAGATCATTTCGCGTCGGACGCGCCGTTATTTCGTGCCGGTTCCGCAGCGGATATCCTCGTCGACGAGGAGGACATCGCCGACGATCCTCAGGACGCCGACATCGTCGCGCAGATCAAGGATCTGATCGAGACCCGGGTCCGTCCGGCCGTCGCGCGCGATGGTGGCGACATCGTCTATCGCGGCTTCCAGCGCGGCACAGTCTATCTCGCCATGCAGGGCGCCTGTTCGGGCTGCCCCTCTTCGGCCGCCACGCTCAAGCAGGGCATCGAAACATTGCTGAAGCATTATGTCCCAGAGGTGACAGAGGTTCGGGCAGCCTGAGCAGGTGGACGCCGGCGCCGGGGGAAGCGATGTCAGCTGTGCTGTCCGACGAAGGTCTCTGTGCGCCCTTCGGTCAGGTGGCTGACCGCAGCGAGGTCACCGATGATGCCGCCCGACCTCGCGGCTTCGGCGACGGTGCAGCGATCTTCGAACGCCTGCGTCCGCAGCCGGTCGAGGCGTTCAACGAGATCGTCTGAGGGCATGCCGCGAACGCTGGTTATCGATACGGCTACAGCCGCCTGCTCGGTCGCCTTGATCGAGGACGACGCGGTCGTGGCGCAAGTTCACGAACTTGTCGGCCGCGGTCACGCCGAGCGCCTCTTCCCGATGATCGCCGAACTACCCGATGGCGGCCGCGCGGAGGCGATCCTCGTCGATTGCGGCCCCGGAAGCTTCACGGGCGTGCGGGTCGGTCTCGCTGCGGCGCGCGCGCTGGGCCTGGGTTGGGCGGTGCCGGTCCGCGGCTATTCCTCGACGGCGATCATCGCTGCCGCTGCCTCTTCCAGCGACGCCACAATAGCGGTCGCCCTGATCGGCGGTCATGGTGAACTGTTTGTGCAGCGCTTCGCAACCTCGTCGTCGGAGCCGCTGTCGGAACTCGCATCGTTGACGCCCGCCGCGGCCGCCGCGGCGATTGCAGATCGCGACGTGTTCGGGCCCGGAGCCTCCGAACTCGTCGGCACGCGCGGAAGCGGAAACGCGAGAGATGCTCATCCGCGGGCGGCCGATGCCGTGCTGCTGCCCGCATCGCTCCGGGAACTGGCGCCGAATCCGATCTACGGCCGCGGAGCCGACGCCAGGCTGCCTTCGTCATGATCGATATTGCGGAAAGCGGCATCGAGGCGATCGATCAGGTGATGCCGCTGATGAACATGGCATTCGAACCGGGCTATGGCGAAGCCTGGACCGAGTTACAGACCCTGTCGATGATGGCTCTTCCGGGCGTGTGGCTCTCGATCGCCAGGATCGACGAGCGGCCGGCCGGATTCGCGCTCAACAGGATCGTCGCCGACGAAGCAGAGCTGCTCCTGCTCGCCGTCGCTCCCGAATATCGGCAGCGCGGCGTGGGCATGGCGCTGGTCAGACGCTCGTTCGAGATCGCCCGCGCACGAGACGGCTTTCGAATCCACCTCGAAGTCCGCCACAATAATCCGGCGCTCAAACTATATAAAAGAGCCGGCTTCGACATCGTAGGCCGCCGGCCTGCTTATTATCGAGGAGTTGACGGGCAGTCGCACGACGCGCTGACCTTGTCCTGTTCACTTATAGCCTCCTAAGCTATTCATCCAAAAATATCATTGCAAATCTCGTGCGGTGGGAGCAGAGGAACACTGAGGATGCCGTTGAGTTCTGTAAAACATAAAGCTAGTTTAATTCCCATTCTGTAAGGGCCGAAAAATGCCAGATGATAATGACCTTTCCGAGACCTTGATCGCGCTTACCGCCGACATCGTCTCAGCCCATGTCAGCAACAACAGTGTCGCTGTTTCGGATCTGCCTTTGCTGATCCAGAACGTTCATAATGCTCTGTCTTCGTTGGGCGACGACCTCGTCGAGCCTGAAGTGAAGCAGGAGCCGGCCGTTTCGATCCGCGCCTCGATCAAGCCAGATTACATTGTCTGTCTCGAGGACGGCAAGAAACTGAAGATGCTCAAGCGTCACCTCATGACCCATTATCAGCTGACCCCCGAGCAATATCGCGCCAAATGGAACCTCCCTGCGGACTATCCGATGGTCGCACCCAATTATGCCGAGCAGCGCCGCTCGCTCGCCAAGAAGATCGGCCTCGGGACGAAGCGCCGTTCGCGCTGAGCGCCGGCAGCTAAGGACCTTGAGAGAGGGGCGGACCGTTCCGCCCCTCCTTCTTATCAGCAATGTCTCGCGCGGGCCTTGTCTCTGGTATCGCATAGCGGATAACGAGGGCCCGTGACGCGAAAAATCGACATCGAACAGCTCTGCGCCGAAAAGGGCCTCCGGATTACCGAGCAGCGGCGGGTGATCGCGCGAATCCTTTCCGACTCGGAGGATCATCCGGATGTCGAACTCCTCCACCGCCGGGCGGCCGAGGTCGATCCCGGCATTTCGATCGCGACAGTCTACCGTACGGTCCGCCTATTTGAGGATGCAGGCATTCTGGAGCGGCATGATTTCGGGGACGGGCGTGCGCGGTACGAGGCGGCCGCAGAGACACATCACGATCATCTGATCAATGTGGAGACGGGCGAAGTCATCGAGTTCGTGGATCGCGAACTCGAAGAGTTGCAGCGCAAGATCGCCGATAAGCTCGGCTTCCGCCTCGTCGATCACCGACTCGAACTTTACGGCGTGTCGAACGACCGGCCCAAATAAGCCGCAGCTTGGCCCGATATCGATTCCTCCTTCGCGGCGCGCTGGGGCTGGCGATCATCGCAATATGCCTGATCTGTTATGCGATCAGCGGGCCGTTCAGGCGGCGCATGGGCTGGCGGCGTTTCTTCCTGCAGTGGTTTGGCGAGGCGATGGGGCTCGAGGTCCGGGTGGAGGGCCAGCCCGTGCGGCGCGGCGTTCTATGTGTCGCCAACCATGTGAGCTGGCTCGATATATTGGCCCTCGGCGGCGCGACGGATACGGCGTTCGTCTCGAAAGACGATGTCGGTGCCTGGCCCCTTGTCGGGATGCTGGCTCGGATCGGCGGCACGATCTTCATCGACCGGCAAAGCCGGCGGGCCGCCCGCGGGCAAGCGGATCAACTGGCTGCCGCGCTGCTCTCGCTCGAGCCGATCGCCCTCTTTCCCGAGGGAACGACCGGAGACGGCATCAGCCTTCTCCCCTTCCGTCCCGCGCTGTTCGCCTCTGTCGCGCCGCCTCCCCCTGGTATCGTCGTTCAGCCGGTTGCGATCGACTATGGCGATGCGGCCAGTGAAATCTGTTGGACCGGCGATGAGGATCTCGGCCCCAACGCCCGCAAGGTGCTGAGCCGCCGCGGCGGCCTCGCCTGCACGCTCCGCTTCCTCCCGCCACTGCCTCCGATCGAGGACCGCAAGCTTCTCGCGGCGGCGGCACAGCGGGAAGTCGCTGCAGCCCTGGCGCGCTGAGGCGACATGTCCGCCGCTGCACCATAGCCGCGCCGTAATCGCTGACGGACCAGGGCCGGCCCTTCCTCTTCCAGCAGGCATCCGCTATGGGCGCCGACATGTCGCGTCCCGTCCCCAAGAGCTTTCACGTCAAGTCGTTCGGCTGCCAGATGAACGCCTATGACGGCGACCGCATGGCCGAATTGCTGGAGGCCGACGGGATGCGCCCGGCGACGAGCGCCGAGGATGCCGACCTCGTCGTGCTCAACACCTGCCATATCCGCGAAAAAGCCGCAGAGAAGGTCTATTCGGACATCGGCCGAATCGTTAAGCGCGCCGCCAGAGCGGAGCGCGAACGTCGCCCGATCATCGCCGTCGCCGGCTGCGTCGCGCAGGCCGAGGGCGAGGAAATTCCGCGTCGCGCGCCTGCGGTCGACATCGTCGTCGGCCCACAAAGCTATCACAATCTGCCCGGCCTCATTGCCGAGGCCGTCGCCGGCCGCCGTTCATTCGACACCGACATGCCGGCGGTCTCCAAATTCGACGCGCTGCCGAAACGCCGCCGGCAGGGGCCGACTGCGTTTCTGACCGTTCAGGAGGGTTGCGACAAATTCTGCACCTATTGTGTCGTGCCCTATACGCGTGGTGCCGAGATCTCGCGGCCGTGGCGCGCGATAGTCGACGAAGCCAGAGCGCTGGTCGATGCGGGAGCACGCGAGATTACCCTGCTCGGGCAGAATGTGAATGCCTGGCGGGGTGAAGACGAGCGCGGCCGGCGCCAGGGCCTCGCCGGCCTGATCCGCGCGCTGGACGGACTTTCCGGCCTGGCGCGCATCCGCTACACGACCAGCCATCCGAACGACATGGACGATGCGCTGATCGCCGCGCATGGGGAAGTGCCCAAGCTCATGCCGTTCCTCCACTTGCCGGTACAGGCCGGATCCGACCGAGTCCTCAAGGCGATGAACCGGAGCCACGACGTCGCCGGCTATATGCGCCTGATCGAGCGCGTCCGCGCGGCGCGGCCTGACATCGCCATTTCGGGTGATTTCATCGTGGGTTTCCCGGGCGAAACCGACGCCGAATTCGCGGAGACGCTGGCGCTCGTCCGCGCGGTGAAGCACGCCCAGGCGTTCAGCTTCAAATATAGCCCGCGCCCTGGCACTCCAGCCGCAGCGATGCCCGACCACGTGGCAGCCGAGGTGATGGACGATCGGCTACAACGGCTTCAGGCGCTGCTCAACGAGCAGCAGCACGGCTTCAACCTCGCGTCGATAGGGCAGCGTTGCGAAGTTCTGATCGAGCGCGACGGCAAGCGGCCTGGCCAGCGCATCGGAAAGTCGCCCTGGCTCCAGTCGGTGATCATCGAGCAGGGCCCGCTTATCGGTGAGCTGGCGGCGGTCGATATCGCGTCCGCCGGTCCCAACAGCCTGATCGGCATCATTGCCGAACGGGCCGCGGCCTGAGCATCCCCGTTCGGCCGGCTCATCCCGGCCTCTCTCAAATCTGCGCGGCGCGTTGCCGGCACGGCTCTCGCCCGTCACCGGATTGCCACACAGGCAGTGGATAAATGGCGCGAGGACGCCTTTTCCGCTTCGCAGGCGTCCAAATGGGCGTAGGATCGTTGTGTCGAAGGATCTGCCTTCGAGGCCAATGAAAGGAAGCTGCCGCACCTTATGTCGCGCAAGCCAGTCCCCGCGCAGGCCGGAGATCGCGCCCGGTTGGAGATCCTTTTCGACAAGCCCCAGCTTCTCGGCCGATTGTTCGGCGAGTTCGATCAAAATCTGGTGGCGATCGAAAACCGGCTCGGGGTCTATATCGCGGCGCGCGGCAACAAGCTGCAGATCGAGGGCGAGGCTCAGGCGGCCGGACGCGCTCGGGAAGTGCTGACCGGCCTCTACAACCGCATCGTTCAGGGCCTCGATATCGACAGCGGCGCGGTGGAGGCGGTCATCGCCATGTCGGCAGAGCCTACGCTCGACGGGATCATCCGTAATGACGTGTCCGATCCACCCAAGGTGATGATCCGCACGCGGAAGAAGACGATCGTCCCTCGATCGAGCACGCAGATTCGCTACATGGAAGCGCTCAACCGTTCCGACATCATCTTTGCGCTTGGCCCGGCAGGCACCGGCAAGACCTATCTCGCAGTCGCCCAGGCTGTTCAGCAGCTGATCCAGGGCACGGTCGACCGGCTGATCCTGTCCCGTCCCGCGGTCGAAGCGGGCGAGCGACTGGGCTTCCTTCCAGGCGACATGAAGGAGAAGGTGGACCCCTATCTCCGGCCCCTCTACGATGCGCTCTACGATATGCTGCCGACCGAGCAAGTCGAGCGTCGCATCGCCAGCGGGGAAATCGAGATTGCGCCGATCGCGTTTATGCGTGGGCGCACGCTCAGCGATGCCTTTGTAATCCTCGACGAGGCACAGAATACTACACCCGCACAGATGAAGATGTTCCTCACCCGCTTCGGCCAGAACAGCCGAATGGTCGTCTGCGGCGATCCGCGCCAGGTTGACCTGCCCGACATCGGAAAATCGGGTTTGCCCGACGCGGTGGGGCGGCTGGAAGGCGTCGAGGGCATCGCGACGATCCGCTTCGGCGCGGCCGACGTGGTCCGTCACCCGATCGTCGGGCGCATCGTGGAGGCTTATGAAGGGCCTGACGATGCTTGAGGTCGCCGTCCAGACCGAGCCCGGCTGGAATGACGGAACCGATTGGGAAAGGCTGGCGATCGAGGCGGTCACGGCGGCGCTCGAAACCACGCCATATGGCGAGATATTGACCGCGCCTTATTCGGCAGAGATATCGATCCGGCTGACCGACGACGCGGAGGTGCAGGCGCTGAACCGGCAGTACCGGCACAAGGACAAGCCGACGAACGTGCTCAGCTTCCCGATGGTGCAGCACGATCTGCTCGAGGCGCTGAACAATGGCGACGACGGCGAGACGCTGATCGGCGACATCATCCTGGCGCGGGGCGTCTGCGAGAGAGAAGCGGCGGAGAAGGACGCGACTACCGCGGAACATGCGACCCATCTCATGGTCCATGGCGCTCTCCACCTGCTCGGCTACGATCATATGTCGGACGACGAGGCCGAGGCGATGGAGGATCTGGAGCGGGCCGCGCTCGCGCAGCTCGGCATCGCCGATCCCTATGTGGTGACAGAGAGCTGATTCGAACCGCAACATAAAGCGGATTGCTCCCGAGCCCCGATTTCGGTTAGCGATCGGCGAACGCTGGGGCATAAAAGAAAGACGATGCCAGACGACAGTAGCAGCGCCGCAGAAGGCGGCGGCCGATGGTGGCGCGGACTGCGTTCGCTCTTCCTGCCCGAGCAGGAACCCAGTCTGCGTGATCAGATCGAGGAAGCGATCGAGGAACATGAGGGCGACGCCGCCGGTGACGACCTCTCTCCGGCCGAGCGGGAGATGCTCCGCAACATCCTGCACTTCGGAGAGCGCACCGTCGGTGATATCGGCGTTCCGCGAGGCGATATCATAGCGGTGCCGGAGACGATCGGCTTCGACGACCTGATCGCCGCCTTTGCGGAGGCCGAGCATAGCCGCCTGCCGGTCTACCGCGAGAACCTCGACGACATGGTCGGCATGGTTCACGTCAAGGACGTGTTCCGCATCATCGCCACCGGCGCGGCGCGTCCCGCGACGATCGAGGCGTTGATCCGCCAGCCGCGCTATGTTCCGTCCTCGATGCGAATCATCGATCTGCTCGCCGAGATGCGCGAAACGCGCACCCATCTCGCCATCGTCCTCAACGAATATAGCGGTACCGACGGGCTGGTGACGATCGAGGATCTCGTCGAGGAGATCGTCGGCGAGATCGAGGACGAGCATGACGAGGAGGAGGAGGAGGATATCATCGCGCTCGATGATTCGATCTGGGCGGCCGATGGCCGGGCCGAGCTCGAGGATATCGCGCGGCTGATCGACCCCCGCCTCGCGGAGATCGACGACGATGTCGAGACCGTCGGCGGCCTCGCATCCGCACTCGCCGGCCAAGTGCCGCAGATCGGCCAGATCGTCGAACATCCGAGCGGCTGGCGGTTGGAGATCGCCGATGCGGATGAGCGCCGGGTCAAGAAACTGCTGCTCCATCCGCCTGCCGCCGCGGAGCGGGAACAGGAGTGATTCCTTCTGCGGTGAAGGCCGCTCCGGTGCAAATGCGAAAGGTGGAAAATGACGAGAGGCCGAAAAATCCGCATCGCGGTGATCGTGATCCTAGTCGCGCTGATCGCCGCATTCTATGTGCTCGCCACCAGTGAGAAGGCGACACTCGACGTCGCCGCGGTCAGCGGCGCCAGACCGACGATCGCGGCACCGAAGGAAACGCTGATCCCGACCGTCAACGTCGCGGAGGCCGTGGGCTGGAAGGCGGGAGAAAAGCCGGCGGCGAGCACCGGTCTGGCGGTCGCGCCCTTTGCAAGCGGCCTTGAGCATCCGCGCTGGATCCTCGTCCTGCCCAACGGCGACGTGCTGATCAGCGAGAGCAATTCGCCGCCGCGCGATGCCCAAAATGGCGGAGGGGGGATCACCGGCTTCGCCATGAAAACATTGATGGGCCGCGCGGGCGCCGGTGTCCGCTCCCCCAACCGGATTATCCTGCTGCGCGACGCCGATGGCGACGGCAAAGCCGAACTCAAGACGGTGCTGATCGCCGGGCTCAATTCGCCGAGCGGCATGGCCTGGCGCGACGGGCAGCTGTACATCGCCAATACCGACGCGCTGGTCCGCGTCCCGCTCTCGCCCGGCCAGACCCGGATCGACGCGAAGCCCGACACGATCGCGCGGTTGCCGGGCGGCTTCAACCATTGGGCGCGGAACATCATCATCGCGCCCGATGGCAAATCGATATTCGTAACGGTCGGCTCGGCTTCCAATATTGGCGAGAGGGGCATGGAGATCGAGGCGAAGCGCGCGACCGTCCTGCAGATCGATCTCGCCACCCGATCCGACCGCATCTTCGCCTATGGCCTGCGCAATCCTAACGGGCTCGCCTTCGAACCGAAGAGCGGTGCGCTGTGGACGACGGTCAACGAACGCGACATGCTCGGCTCGGATCTCGTCCCCGACTATCTGACCGAGGTCCAGCTCGGCGGCTTTTACGGTTGGCCCTGGTATTATTGGGGCGGCTATATCGACAAGCGGGTGCCAGAACCTGACGAGGACCTGCAATCCTACGTGATCCGGCCCGATTACGCGCTGGGCCCGCATGTCGCCGCACTCGGTCTTGCCTTCGCCGATGGCGCGGCCCTAGGACCGCGCTTCGCGAGCGGCGCCTTCGTCGCCGAGCATGGCTCATGGAACCGCCGTCCGCTCTCGGGCTACAAGCTTGTGTTCGTGCCGTTCGTTAAAGGCCGACCCGTCGGCAAGCCGATCGATGTGCTGACCGGTTTCCTCTCCGCGGACGAAAAGGCGCGGGGTCGCCCCGTCGCGGTCGCGATCGATCGAAAAGGCGGACTGCTGGTCACCGACGATGTCGGGGGAATGGTTTGGCGCGTGGCCGCGCTTCGATAGTCAGCCTCTCACGTCGCAGCGCCCTGACGGAGCCAGCCCGCGGGTTCGATCAAATGAGCTGGCTGAGCTTCGAGGGCGCGGAAAAGCCCGCCGACGGCTCGGTGGGCTGAGCAGGCGGTGGATCGAAGCGGTGCCAGCCACCGGCAGACAGTCGTTCGAGCGGCTGGAAGCGCGTCTTATATTGCATGCGTGCCGAGCCCTCGACCCAATATCCGAGATAGACATAGGCCAGCCCCGCCTCAGCCGCGCGGCGGATATGGTCGAGAATGATGAAGGTACCGAGGCCGGGACGCCCCGCATCGTCCGGCTCGAAGAAACTGTAGACCATCGACAGCCCGTCCGACTGAGCATCTGTCAAGCAGGCACCGACGAGCTTGCCCAGACGACCGTCGATACCGGGCTCCCGATATTCGACGATATGGGTTTTGACTGGTGTCTGCTCCACCATGTCGGCAAAATCGAGCTCATCCATCTGCGCCATGCCGCCGCCCGGATGCCGAGCCTTGAGATAACGCCGGAGCAGCATGAACTGCTCCTCGGTCGTCCAAGGCTCGCAGGCGTTGATCTCCAGATCGGCGTGCCGGCGGATCAGCTTGCGCTGGCTGGCGTTCGGCCTGAACTCGGCCGCAACCACCCGCACCGAAACACATGCCTGGCAATCGACGCAGGTGGGCCGATAGGCGACGCCCTGGCTGCGGCGAAAGCCTATCCGACCGAGCGCGTCGTTAAGCTCCGCTGCGTTCGGGCCCCTCAACTCGGTGAAGACCTTCCGCTCCGTGCGCCCCGCCAGATAGGGGCACGGTCCCGGTGTCGTCACGAAGAAGCGTGGAAAACGGAACTGCGCGGTCATTTCAGTAAATCACCCCGTTCGATCAGGTCCCTAGCCCAGATTGGTGACTATGCCTGCGCATCAAGGTGATGAAAAGAGCATTAACCTTCATTTTTGGTCTGCACCCTGCTCGCCCGGCGCAAGCCTCTGCCGCGCGCGGCAGGGCAGGACAGGGAGCACCCCCTGTCGAGCCGATCAGGCCGCTTCGATGGGCGTGACGTCGTAACCTTCCTGCCGGAGCGCGACGAGAAGCCGTTCGAGATGCGCGGCATCGCGGGTCTCGCACTCGATGTCCGCGATCAGGCCCTTGGCAGGCAAGGTCGTGAAGACCCGCTGGTGATAGACCTCGACGATATTGACCTGTTGTTCGTGAAAAACTCGGGCAACATGAAACAACGCGCCGGGGCGGTCCTGCAGCCGGATACGCAGGCGGGCGAGGCGCCCCGAGCGGGCGAGGTCACGCAGCAGCACATTAGCGAGCAACCGCGTGTCGATATTGCCGCCGCTCAGGATCACGCCGACATTCCGCCCACGGAATCGCTCGGGATGGGCGAGCATCGCGGCAAGCCCGGCGGCGCCGCCTCCCTCCACCACCGTCTTTTCGATCTGGAGCAGCATCGAAAGCGCGGTTTCGAGATCCCGCTCCGAGACGAGCACGATATCATCGACGAGCCGGCGAACAATCTCGGTGGTCACCAGACCCGGTTGTTTGACGGCAATGCCCTCGGCCAGGGTGTCGCCTTCGCAAGGCAAATCCACCCCCTTCACTGCGGCATACATCGACGGGTAGAGTTCGGCCTGCACGCCCACGAGTTGCATGGGCCGGAGCGTGGCACGGGCGACCACGCCCGCGCCAGAGATCAGGCCACCCCCGCCGATCGGGACAATCAGCGTATCGATCTCCGGAGCGTCTTCGAGCATCTCCAGAGCGACGGTTCCCTGCCCGGCGATCACGTCGACATCGTCGAACGGATGGACGAAGGTCAGCCCCTCCTCGCCCTCGAGCTCGCGCGCCGCCTCATAGGCGTCGTCGTAGCGCTCGCCGGCCAGGATCACACGCGCGCCATGGCCTTCGGTCTGCTGGACCTTCACCGTTGGCGTGAGCTTGGGCATGACTATCGTCACCGGAATACCCAGCCGGGCGCCATGATAGGCGAGACCCTGGGCATGATTACCTGCTGACGCCGCGATCACGCCGCGCGCGCGCTGCTCATCGCTCAACTGCGCCAGCTTGTTGAGTGCGCCACGTTCCTTATAGGCGGCGGTGAACTGAAGATTTTCGAATTTTAGCCAGACATTGGCGCCGGTGATGTCGCTGAGCGTGCGGCTCTTCAAGGTCGGGGTTCGCACGATCGACGGTGCGATACGCCGATGCGCGGCGCGGACATCGTCGATCGTGACGGGCACGCCGGAGGCGTCATTCTCTTTCTGCACGCTTGCCATAGTCCGCGCGCCATAGCGGATAGCATCGCGCGAGGCTAGCGCCGCGCCTCTCCGGTCTCATGGATGAGGACATACGAGAACCAGACGACAGTGAATTCCCACCGGGAGAGACCAAGGTCTGGCATCCCCCCGCAATCCGCCTTATGCGATGGCCACATGGCAAGAGTCACCTTTATCGGCCTAGGCGCCATGGGCGCCCCGATCGCACGGCATCTCGCCACCGCGGGTCATGAGGTCACGGTCTACAACCGCACACGCGCCAAGGCCGAAAGCTGGGTCGCCGCGCATGGCGGACGCTGGGCGCCGACGCCCGCCGCCGCCGCCGCAGAGGCAGATGCGGTCTTTTCCTGCGTCGGTGCCGACGGCGACCTGGAAGCGGTGACGCTTCGAAGCGACGGGTGCTTCCGCGCCATGAAGAAGGGCGCGCTGTACGTCGACCACACCACCGCCTCCGCCAAGATCGCCCGGCAACTCGCGGTCGAGGGGCGCGATCGTGGCCTGCTGGTGGTCGATGCGCCCGTTTCCGGCGGCCAGTCCGGCGCGGAGGCAGGCACGCTGTCGATCATGTGCGGCGGATCGAACAAGGCGATGGCGGCCGCGATACCGCTGATGCAGGCCTATTCGTCGCGGATCGTCCATGTCGGCGTCGCAGGCGCGGGCCAAACCGCAAAGATGTGCAACCAGATCGCTATCGCGGGAGCGATGCAAAGCGCGGCCGAAGCGCTGCGTTTCGCCCAGAATGCCGATCTCGATCTGGATAAGGTTTTCGAGGCGGTGTCGGGTGGCGCGGCGGCAAGCTGGTATCTGCTCAACCGCTGGAAGACGATGTCGGCGGACAGCTACGGTTTTGGCTTCGCGGTCGACTGGATGCGGAAGGATCTCGGCATAGCGATCGAGGAGGCGCGCTCCAACGGCTCCGCTCTGCCATTCGCGGCCCTTGCCGATCAGTTCTACGCCGACGCCCAGGCGCTCGGCTGCGGGCGGGAAGACATTTCTTCGGTGGTGAAGCGGCTGCCGAAGGCATGAGGCGCGTCCTCGCGCCACGTACGCCAGCGCGGCAGGGCTTGGCACTTGTCCTTCTATGCCTCGCATGGCCAGCCTGCGCCGATGGGCTGATCGATAATGCCAACGGCTACACGATCGACGACAAGGGCGAACTCGCCAGGTTCTCGGGCTTGGTGATCGGCGCCGACGGCAAGGTCGCAAAACTGCTCAAGCGCGGCGACAAACCTCCCGAACGGCTGGACTTCCGGCTTGACGCCGGTGGGCGCACCGTTATTCCCGGGCTTATCGACAGCCATGGTCATGTCATGGCGCTTGGCGAGCGAGCGCTTTCGCTCGACCTTTCGGCAACGCGGAGCTTGGCGGAAGCGCAGGAGGCGCTGCGCCGCTACGCCGTGGCCCGGCCGACGCCGCTCTGGATCCGAGGCGGTGGATGGAACCACGAGCGCTGGGGCCTGGGCCGATTTCCAACCGCCACGGATATCGACGCTGCGACACCCGGCCGCCCGGTCGTCCTTGGGCGGATCGACGGCCATGCGCTGCTGGCCAATTCGGCAGCGATGGCGGCGGCCGGAATCGGCGCGGCCAGCAGGGATCCGCCCGGCGGCCGCATCGAGCGGGACGCGAAGGGCAAGCCGACCGGCGTCTTCGTCGGCGCCGCGCAGAGGCTGATCCTCGACGCGGTGCCCGCGCTGCTGCCGCGCGAGCGCGATGCGGCCTTGGCCAAGGCGCAGGACATCTTGCTCAGCCAGGGGATCACCTCGACCGCCGACATGGGCTCCAGCAGCGACGACTGGCAGGTGATGCGCCGCGCCGGCGACGCCGGTCGGCTGCGCATCCGGATCATCGCTTATTCGGACGGCATCATACCGCTGCTGGCCATCGCCGGTACGGCACCGACGCCGTGGCTTTATGACGGCAGGCTGCGAATGATCGGGGTCAAGCTGTGTCTTGATGGCGCATTGGGGTCGCGCGGCGCCCTGCTCAAGGCGTCCTATTCCGACGCGCCGAAGGAGCGCGGGCTCGAACTGCTCGACGATACCCGCCTCAAAAATCTGATGAGCCGCGCCGCGATGGACGGGTTCCAGGTGGCGGTGCTCGCTGTCGGCGATGCCGCCAATGCCGAGGCGCTTTCGGCAATCGAGGAACTGGCGCTGACATATAAGGGCGACCGACGCTGGCGGATCGAGCATGCTCAGATCGTCGATCCCGCCGATCTGCCGCGCTTCGGCCGAAACGGCATCGTCGCATCGATGCAACCTGCGCAGCAGCCGACCGACAGGCTGATGGCGGAGGCGCGACTCGGGCCTGCCCGGTTGAGCGGTACCTATGCCTGGAAGGCAATGCTGGACAATAAGGTGCCGCTTGCGCTCGGCTCCGGCTATCCCGTCGAGAGCGCCAATCCGTTCGCGGGCATGGCGGCGGCGATCAGCCGCGAGGACACGACCGGCCAGCCTGGGGGCGGCTGGCAACCCCAGCAGCGGATCGGCATCGAGGCGGCGTTTCGCGGCTTCACCGCATCCGCTGCCTTCGCCGGCTTCGCCGATGACCATATCGGGCGGCTGACGCCGGGACACATGGCCGATTTCCTGATCCTTGATCGCGACATCTTTGCCGCCACCCCGGCCGATCTGCGTGCAGCCAAACCCGTAGAAGCCTGGGTCGGCGGCAGGAGGGTCTGGCTGACGAAATTGTCATGACGTTGCAGCGATATGCGCGCATCGCCCCGATATCGGTAATTCCTTGCAGCGGCAGCCGCGATGGCCGCGGTGACCGGCCCGACAGCTCCACCTTCCTGATTCAGGCGACACCCGGCGATCATCAGCGTGCCGCGAAGGCCGCCGGCGCGACCGCCCATGTTGCGGCGGCGTCAGGCTGCGACGCCAGACCGAACCGAAGCTCAGTTGCCGCTTCCCCCGGCGAGACGCCCCACATAGGCCTTGAGGCGGGCGATGAACGCGCCAGCGACACCGGCAGCGCCCGCATTGCCATCGCGATGCATCTCGATCTTCGGTCCGATTTCGTTGTGATCGATGCGGATGGCCGCCCTGGTCCAGTCGAGCAACAGCGCGGTCGGCCATGTGATGCCCGGCGCGCGATGCACACGATTGCCCGAGACGATCAGCCCGTCCGACACATTGTTTCGGCCCTCCGCGGCGACCGCGATAAACGCGCCGTGATTCTCCTTGTCCCTGCCCTGCACCATGACGTTACGCAGGATTACCCCGGTCGAGCCTTCAGGCAGATCAACCATATAGTTGGTTGCATGGCCATGCGTGTCGTCGAAGCTGCTATCGCTGATGTCGACGCGCGCGGCGCGGCTCTTCACATAATGGCCGCCCATCCCCTTCTCGAACCGGCTGCGACGGATCGTCACCGACTGGATTCGGCCGAAATAGAGTGAGTGTGCGCAATCGAGGCCGCGATCACAGCGCCCGAGATGCGAGAAGGTCGAGCGTTCGATGACGACCTCACCGCCAGGCACTGCCCCCGCGAGGATGCCCTGCTCGGAATCGCGGAAGATGCTGTTGGCGACCACCAACCGGCCCTTTTCGAGGCGAATGCCGGAGCCATTGCCTTCGGGAACCCTGAAGTTCTGGAAGACCAGTCCATCGATAGTCGCGCCGCCGCCCCGCAATACCAATCCGGCCTTGCCCTCGCAAATGCCACCGTCGAAGATCGCGGTGCGAGGCTGTGCCGCCACATAGCGGACCCAGCCGGCTTTCTGAATTGCGCAATCCCGATACACGCCGGGCGCGATGCGGATCGTCTGCGTAGCCGGGCCGACGGCCGCGACGGCATCGGCGAGACGCTCGAAGCTTCGGCCGGTCTCGACGATCGTGAAGGGGGCAGCGCCGAGGGACGTCGACAATCCGACGAGCGCCACCGCGACAATTATCTTCTTCATCGCCACCCCAGCGTCGCCCGCCGTCGATATCTATCACAACTCACGATGATGCGTGAGAGGAGAGGCATGAACGCCTGTCGGGCCGTCGCTATCCGATCGGGCGTTAGTCCAGATTGGGGCGCAGCCAGCGCTCGGCCGTCTCGAGATCCACCGCGCGCCGAGCGGCATAATCTTCGAGCTGGTCGCGTCCGATCCGCGCGACGCCGAAATAGCTCGCTTCGGGATGGCCGAAATAGAAGCCGGAGACCGCCGCGGTCGGCAGCATCGCGAAGCTCTCGGTCAGGGTGATGCCCGCGGTTTCGCTCGCCTTGAGCATGTCGAACAGGATCGGCTTGTGGCTATGGTCTGGGCAGGCCGGATAACCGGGAGCCGGGCGGATGCCGCGATATTGCTCCTTGATCAGCGCCTCGTTGGTCAACTGCTCGCCCGCGGCATAGCCCCACAGCTCGGTCCTGACGTGTAGATGCAGCCGTTCGGCGAATGCCTCCGCGAGACGATCGGCGAGCGCCTTCAGCAATATGTCGCGATAATCGTCATGGTCGGCCTTGAACCGCGCAATGTGGGGCTCGATGCCATGGATGGCGACCGCAAAGCCGCCAAACCAGTCGCCGGCCGGCGCCACGAAGTCGGTCAGGCACATATTGGCCCGGCCCTCGCGCTTCTTGATCTGCTGGCGCAGGAAAGGCAGCCGCACCTCGCCGGCCGCGGTCTCGACGACGACATCGTCGCCCTGCGACACGGCCGGCCAGAGCGCCGCGACCCCCTTGGCGGTCAACCATCTCTCGGCGATGACCTGGTCCAGCATCTTCTGCGCGTCGGCGAACAGGCTGCGCGCGCTCTCGCCCACGATCGCATCGTCGAGGATCGCCGGGTAATTGCCCGCCAATTCCCAGGCGCGGAAGAAGGGCGTCCAGTCAATATAGTCGCGCAGATCCTCAAGAGGCCAGTCGGCAAAACCATGCACGCCCGGCTGCTTCGGCGCTTCGGGCTTCAGCGCGAAATCGGCAACGAAGGCGTTGGCGCGCGCCTCCTCCAGCGTCGCCAGCTCGTTCTGGCCCCTCCCCTCGCGGGTGACGCGCACTGCCTCATAATCGGCCGCCGTCCTGGCGACGAAGTCGTCGCGCTGCGTATGCGACAGCAGGCTCGACGCGACACCGACCGCGCGGCTGGCATCGAGCACGTGGATTACGGGGCCGGTGTAGGCCGGATCGATCCTGAGCGCGGTATGCACCTTCGACGTCGTCGCGCCGCCGATCAGCAGCGGGATCGTCATGCTGGTGCGCTGCATCTCGGCCGCCACCGTGACCATCTCGTCGAGCGAAGGGGTGATCAGGCCCGAGAGACCTATGATGTCGGCGTCATTCTCGTTCGCGGCCTTGAGGATATCCATCCACGGGACCATCACGCCGAGATCGATCACCTCATAGCCGTTGCACTGGAGCACGACGCCCACGATATTCTTGCCGATGTCGTGCACGTCGCCCTTGACGGTGGCCATGACGATCCGCCCTTTCGATCGCGTGCCGGCTTCCTTCTGCGCCTCGATGAAAGGCAGCAGATAGGCGACCGCCTTCTTCATGACGCGCGCCGATTTCACGACCTGGGGCAGGAACATCTTGCCCGATCCGAACAGATCGCCGACGACGTTCATGCCGTCCATCAGCGGCCCTTCGATCACCTCGATCGGCCGGGCGAAATGGTGGCGCGCTTCCTCGGTATCGTCGACGACATAGGCGTCGATGCCCTTGACAAGGGCATGTTCGAGCCGCTTGGCGACATCCCAGCCACGCCATTCCTCGGCGGCCTTCTCGGCGGCAGCGTCGGTGCCCTTGAAGCGCTCGGCCAAGGCGATCAGCCGATCGGTCGCGTCTTCGCGCTTATCCCAGATCACGTCCTCGCATGCGTCGCGCAGTTCGGGATCGATCGCGTCATACACGTCGAGCTGGCCGGCATTGACGATGCCCATGTCCATGCCCGCCTTGATGGCATGGTAGAGGAAGACGCTGTGCATGGCGCGGCGGACGGGTTCGTTGCCGCGGAAGGAGAAGCTGAGGTTCGAGACGCCTCCGGATATATGGCAATGCGGACAGCGCTTCTTGATCTCGGCGGTCGCCTCTATGAAGTCGATCGCATAGCGACGATGTTCGTCGATGCCGGTGGCAACCGCGAAAATATTGGGATCGAAGATGATGTCCTCGGGGGCGAAACCATCGGCGACGAGGAGCTTGTAGGCGCGCTCGCAAATCTCGATCTTGCGCTCTTTCGTGTCGGCCTGTCCCACCTCGTCAAACGCCATGACGACGACGGCGGCGCCATAGGCCCGGATTTGCGGGCATGGGCAAGAAAGGCCTCCTCGCCCTCCTTCATGCTGATCGAATTGACGATCGGCTTGCCCGACACGCATTTGAGGCCCGCCTCGATCACCGACCATTTCGAACTGTCGACCATTACCGGCACGCGCGCGATGTCGGGCTCGGCGGCGAGCAGTTTAAGGAAGGTGGTCATTGCCAGCTCGGCATCGAGCAGACCCTCGTCCATATTCACGTCGACGATCTGGGCACCGTTCTCCACCTGCTGCCGGGCAACCTCGACCGCTTTTACATAGTCTCCCGCCATGATCAGCTTCTTGAATGCCGCCGATCCGGTGACGTTGGTGCGCTCGCCGATATTGACGAACTGGGCGGTGGGAGCGGTGGTCATCGTTTTCTCGTTCTTCTGTTTCTTTTGTGGTGCCGAAGCGGCGTCGGCACTCGGGCTTCCGCTTGCGCGCTCATGACGCGGGCGAACTTTAACGGCATGGATGACGGTCGAGCGCGGATCAGGCGGCCATCGTCATCGGATCGAGGCCAGCCAGCCGGGTGCGATGGTCGTGCGCATGCGGCTCGCGCGGCACCTTGCCGGCCACCGCCGCCGCCATGGCGGCAATATGGCCCGGCGTCGAGCCGCAGCAGCCGCCCACGACGTTGACCAGCTTCTGTTCGGCCCACTCGCCAATGAAGCCGCCAGTCGTCTGCGGCTGCTCGTCATATTGGCCAAGATCGTTGGGCAGCCCGGCGTTCGGATAGATCATTACCAGCGCGTCGGCGAGGCCCGACAGGACCTGAACATGGGGGCGCAACAGGTCCGCCCCGAATGCGCAGTTGAGACCGATCGTCAGCGGGTGAGCGTGACGAACGGCATGCCAGAAGGCCTCGACCGAGTGACCGGAGAGGTTGCGCCCCGACATGTCGGTGATCGTCATGGACAGCATAATCGGTATCTCTGCGCCCCGTTTCGCTTGTTCGTCGAGCACGGCCATGATCGCTGCTTTCGCGTTGAGCGTGTCGAAAACCGTCTCGATCAATATGAAGTCGCAGCCGCCATCGAGCAGTCCGGCGGCCTGATCCTGATAGACGTCACGCATCGTGTCGAAGTCGGTAGCGCGATAGCCCGGATCATTGACGTCCGGCGACAGCGACAATGTCTTGTTGGTCGGACCAATCGCGCCCGCGACGAAGCGCGGTCGCCCGTCTTTCGCGGCATATTCGTCCGCCGCCTTGCGCGCGATCGCGGCCGCGGCCAGGTTCATGTCCCGGACCAGGTGGACCGCATCATAGTCGCCCTGACTGATGAGATTGGCGTTGAAGGTATTGGTCGAAACGATGTCCGATCCCGCGTCGAGATAGGCCCGTGTGATCTCGTCGATCACATCGGGCCGCGTCAGCGCCAGCAGGTCGTTATTGCCCTTCTGGTCGGATGCCAGATCATATCGACCGCGGTAATCCGCCTCCTGGAGCCTATAGCCCTGAATCATCGTGCCGAACGCACCGTCGGTGAGCAGGATGCGCCGCTTTGCTTCGTCCCTGAAGATGGCGGCGGCTTCGGATTTATGCATCGTCGGATATCCCCGGTCGGGCTCAGGCCACCGCGTCCGCCACCTTCGCCTCAGCGCGTAGGCCGAGGAGGTGACAGATCGCGAAGGCCAGTTCGGCCCGGTTGAGCGTGTAGAAATGGAATTGGCGAACACCGCCGGCGTAGAGGCGTCTGCACATCTCGGCGGCGATCGTGGCCGCAACCAGTTGGCGTGCCGCCGGATGATCGTCGAGACCTTCGAACAACCGTCCCATCCAGGCCGGAACTTCGGTGTTGCACATCCCAGCCATGCGCCTGGTCGCGGCAAAGTTCGACACGGGCATGATGCCGGGTACGATCTCCGCGTCGATGCCCGCCGCGCGGGCCTTGTCGCAAAACCGGAAATAATGCTCGGGCGAGAAAAAGAACTGCGTTATCGCCCGCCGGGCGCCTGCATCAAATTTCGCCTTGAGATTGGCCAGGTCGGCCGCCGCGCTCTCGGCGTCGGGATGACACTCTGGATAGGCGGCGACCGAAATTTCGAAAGGGTGAATCGCCTTCAGCCCGGCAACGAGATCGGCCGCGTTGCGATAGCCATCCGGATGGGCGGTGAAGCTTGACCCTGCCGTCGGCGGATCGCCGCGCAGCGCGACGATGTGCCGGACACCGGCTTCCCAATAGGCATGCGCGATCTCGGCGATCTCGGCCTTGCTTGCTTCGACGCACGTCAGATGCGCAGCGGCCGGGATCGCCGTCTCGCGCACGATGCGTTCAACCGTCTGGTGCGTGCGCTCGCGGGTGGAGCCGCCGGCGCCATAGGTGACCGAAACGAAACGGGGCTTGAGCGGCGCGAGGGTCTGGATGGCGTTCCACAGCGTCTCTTCCATCCGCTCGGTCTTTGGAGGGAAGAATTCGAACGAGACGGCAGCGTCGCCGGCAAGGTCCGCAAACAGCGGAGCGTCAAGCGCGCGGCGGGCTTCCTCGAGCGAGATCAGCGAAACGGAATTCATGACGCAGCCTTCAACTGGATCGGCCGGGCGCGCGCGCCGAGCCATAATTTTACGGTCAGCACATCTCCGACCAGCTCCTCGACCCGATCGAGCCGCAGACCGGACGCATGGAACCAGCCGCGGATCTGGTCGTCGCCGAAGCCGAGACGGACATGAGCGTCACGGGTGCGCAGTTCCTCAAGCTCGTGGCTGGCGAAGTCGACGATCAGCAACCGCCCGCCGGCCGCAAGCAGCCGCGCGCTTTCCGCGATGGCCGCCGCAGGCTGCTGCGCGAAATGCAGTACCTGATGCAGAAGGACGAGGTCGGCCGCGCCGTCCGCGATCGGCAGCGCATACATGTCGCCCTGGCGAAGTTCGGCCCCAAGCCCGGCCTCGGACAGCTTCGCGCGGGCAATGCGAAGCATCTCCGGACTGCGATCGATGCCCAGCGCTGACGCGGCGCGATCGCCGATCAGTTCGATCATACGCCCGGTGCCGGTGCCGATATCGACCATCCGCCCGATCGTCCCGTCTTCTAGCAGCGCCAGGATACGCTGCTCGACCGCGCTTTCCGGCACATGGAGCGAGCGGATCGCATCCCAATGCTCGGCATGATCCGCGAAATAGCGTGCCGCGGCCGCCGTGCGATCGGCACGAACCGCCGCGAGCCGCGCGCGATCGGCCACCGCCCAGACATCGTCGCCCTCACCGGCCCAATTATCGATCGCGGCAAACAGCGGCGTGACGCAGCTGTCGGAACCAAGACCCAGGAAGACCCAGCTTCCTTCCTTCCGGCGCTCGGCGAGGCCCGCGTCGGCGAGAATCTTCACATGACGCGAGACGCGAGGTTGGCTTTGCCCGAGAACCTGGGCGAGCTCGCCGATCGAAAGCTCCATCGCCCGGAGAAGGTGGAAAATCCGCAGGCGGGTGGGATCGGCGAGAGCGCGGAAGATGGTGATCGAGTCACACGACATCATCAACACATAAAGAAATCTTTATATGTGGTCAAGGAGCTTGCCGCGACCGGCGGGGCGCGCCATGCGTGCGGGCGGAACTTCGGCATTTATCGCCAATTATGTCAGAAAGCGGCACCGCCGCGCGAAAAGGGGACTTCTTCATGCGCGCTTCTGCCAAGATGGTCAGCGCCCTCATGCTCGGCCTCGCGCTTTCCGCCTGCACCGCCACGCGCGTCGGCGAACATCGCCTCGCGGAGAAAGACCCGCTCGAAGGGTTCAATCGTGGCATATGGTCAATCAACCGCGGTGCGGACAAGGTGATCGTCAAGCCTGTCACGCAGGTCTATCGGGCGGTTACGCCAAAGCCCGCGCGAGATGGCGTGCGCAACTTCTTTGCGAATGTCGGCGAACCTTTCTCGTTCATCAACAACCTGCTGCAGGGCAAGTTCGACCGGGCCAGGCGCAATATCGCCCGCTTCGCGCTGAACACGACGATCGGCATCGGTGGTCTGTTCGATCATGCCAGCCGTGCCGGCGTCCAGCCGGCCGTCGAGGATCTGGGGCAGACGCTAGCAGCCTGGGGAGCCAATGGCGGTCCCTATGTCGTTCTTCCACTACTCGGCCCTTCCACCTTGCGGGACAGTGTCGGGATTGGCGCGGCGCAGTTTGCCGACCCCTATCGCGTCTGCCTGCGTGAATGCGGTCTGCCGAGAGGCGTGCCGACCGCGCTCGGCGTCACGCAGGTGATCAGCGTGCGCGATGGCCTGATCGAGGTCGGCGCCGACAACTTCCTTGAATCAAGCCTCGATCCCTATGCTGCGGCGCGATCCGCTTATCTCCAGCGCCGCCGCGCAGAGATTCTCAACGAGGAAGGCGACGAAGCGGCCGCCGAGGCGGCGGCCGCTGCCGATGCGGCCGCCAATCCGATCGAAGCCGACCCCGCGCTCGCCAGCGAGCCGTTACCCGTCGCCCCTCCTGCCGAAGGTCCGCCGCCGTCGTCCGCTACCGAAACGACGCCGAAACGGCCTGATTAACTACCGGAACAAGAGACATTGCATCGCACTGCGCATGACGGTAATAAGACCTCGCCTGTTTCGGGGGGAAACATGCCTGAACGTTAAATGGAATCGTTCGAGCCACTCTCTTTTCAATTCACTTCCGGAGAATTCGATCATGAAGAAGATCGTTGCCCTTTCGCTTATCGCCGCCGCTTCGCTCTCGCTTGCTTCGTGCAAGAAGGAAGCTGCCCCGGTCGAGAACAACACCGTTGTCGTCGACAACAGCGCCGATGCGATGGCGGACACCAACGCCGCGGTGATGGCGGACACGAATGAGGCTGCTCCGGCCGACAACGCCTCAAACGCGATGTGATCTGCGGGTAGCCGCTCAAGGGCGGCTGCCGCAAAAGAAGGGTCGCGCCGCAAGGCGCGACCCTTTCTTGTTGGCGCCCCGGTGCCAGAAGCCACCGCATCGCCAAGAGTTGGTGCGGGCGGGGGGAATCGAACCCCCACAGGTCTTGCGACCTTACGGATTTTCGTACCACTTCGGCTTTCGCCGCCGGCTGGCAATCCGCCGGCCGTTCGTGGTCTGGACTATACCTTTGCCTTATCCGCACGAGGCTGGACTTAGGCACTGCCCGTCTAGTCTCTACACCTTCCAGACACATCAAGCCGCGTCTGGCTTGGCTCGGGATTACCAGGAACGAGGCTTCCCCGAATTTGAGCAGTTCTGCACCGCCGGTTTCCCGGCGGGCACTCGATCGCGGATTCAAGTCCGTTGCGTCTACCAGTTTCGCCACGCCCGCAGTGCAGCGCGGGTTGCATAGCCAGCCCGAAGCGGCGCGCCAAGCCGAATCGCGGCGGCGCCGGCCATTTCGCTCAGACGTTGAGCCTGAGTCGCATTTCTTTTCCGGGTTTGAAATATGGGACGCGCTTAGCCGAAACCGGCACAGTATCACCAGTTCTCGGGTTGCGACCGACCCGGGCCGAACGACTACGGGTAGAAAAAGCCCCGAATCCGCGAAGCTCGATCCGCCCCCCTTCTGCCAAGCGCCGAGTAATCGCTTCGAACAGTGTCGCCACGATCTTTTCCACTTCTTTAGCGGAAAGATCTGGATTGTCTTGAGCGAGCATTTGCACCAACTCAGATCTGATCACCGAGCTACCCCCCTCGTACCCCTTGGCCTCCCGCCCTATTCCTTGCAGCGCAAGTCCAACCACGCGGCTGCCCTCAATCGGCCAGACCAAGTGCCTATCTAGCGGCAACGATCCACATAAATCAATCGGATCGGACGAGGAGTTAGATATTAAAGCCGTTTGCAATTGATTCTTGCGACAGATGGAGGCGCTCAATAGAGGGTGAGGCCGCTCGCGGCGACATAGGGACCAATCGGATGCCAATGATTCAGCGTACCGCTTTGACCTTCTTACTGGCTGCCGCTTGCCCGGCGTTCGCCGCTCCTCTGCCCCAGCCCGCTGCCTTCGGAATCTGCACGACCTGCCATAAGGCCGCCAAGGGCGTACCGAACGGCATCGGCCCCAATTTGTGGGGGATAGGGCACACCAAGGCGGGTATCGTCCCCGGCTTCGCCTTCTCGCCGGCGATGAAGGCTTCAGCCGTCAAGTGGACCCGTGCGAATCTGATCGCATTCGTGATGGAACCCCGCAAGGTCGTGCCCGGCACGCGGATGGCCTTTGCCGGCCTTAAGGACCGGCAAACGGCCGAAAAGATCGCCGATTACATCCTGTCGTTGAAATAGGTCCGCGGGCCTCGCCGTACCCGTTCCGTAAGGAAACAGCGACTCGGTCAAGCCCCGAAGATTCCCATAGGGGAAACAGGCCGTGCCGGCCGTTACGCTGTGCATTGGAATCGCAGTGGCGTTTGCAGGTGGCGTATGATCGAGATCTTCGAACCCGGTTCGTCCGACTATCACGTCTGTCAGGAGCGGCACGAGGTGTCGGCAGCGAAGGCGGCAACGTTGCTGAAGCCGCAATCGCGGCAGTCGGGTTCGGCGGCGAGCCAGCTGGGAGCGACGCGCGAAACGGAAAGGGCGGATCAGCCCGCCGACCGCCCGGGCAGTGAAATGCCGTCCGCAATGCGGACGCGCGACTGAGGGAGCCTATGGTTCGCTTGACGGCCGAGGGCGGCGGCGTGGTAAGGCCGGCGGGTGACCGCCGCGCTCCAATTTACAGCCGACACCCACAGCTTGGAAGGCAACCAGATCATGGGGCGACGCGCGGCCGGCGCCGCCTTCCTTCGCGCTGTGGTGGAGGGGCGGCAGGGCGCGCCGGTCGTGGGCTACGTCTCGGGTCCCACTCATGCCGAGCTGTTCACGCGGCAGGTCCGCGCGATCGATCCGGGGGCCGAAGCTCATTGGATTGAGCGGGGACGCCACGATCAGTTGGCCCGCATCGGCGTCCTCCAACTCCCCGATCCGCGGCTTGCGGTCGAAGCCCGCCTTCGCTTACGCAGCGGCTCGGCCGGTTTCAGCCTTTGCGGCATCACCCACACCCTGTCGAGCGCGGGAATACTCGAAGCGCTGGGCGCCATGGTCTTCGAACCGGTCATGCCATGGGATGCCGTGATCTGCACGTCTTCGGTCGCCCGAGAAGTCGTTTCCGCCTCGCTCGGTGAAGCGGCGGAACTGGCGCGATGGCGGCTGGGTGGAGTGACAATTCCCGATCTGCCGCAGCTTCCGATAATCCCGCTCGGCATACATGCCGCTGACTGGCAAGCGGGCGCCGGGGGCCGTCATGGCGCCCGTCAGAGGCTCCGCATCGATGCCGATAGCATCGTCGTCCTCTTCGCGGGGCGCCTCTCATTCGCAGCCAAGGCGCATCCCTTTCAGATGTACGCCGCCTTGCAGGCCGTTACCGAACGCACCGGCAAGCCGATCACTCTGCTGCTCTCCGGTCAATTTTACACCAAGCCGATCGAGGAGGGCTTCCGGAGCTTCGCCCAGGCCGTCTGTCCCGGCGTCGACTATCGCCATGTCGATGGAGCAGATCCGGAACTGTACGCCGCCGCATACGCCGCGGCGGACATTTTCATGTCACTCTCGGACAATCCGCAAGAAACTTTCGGGATCACGCCGCTGGAGGCGATGGCGGCCGCCATACCGGTTCTGGTCAGCGACTGGAACGGATATCGAGACACGGTGCGCGACGGCATCGACGGCTTTCGCATTCCAAGCTGGGCCCCTTCAGCCGGCGCGGGGGACGCCATCGCCCGCGCTTATGAAATCGACGGCGACTATGATCAGCATAGCTCCCGCACCAGCACGACCGTATCGGTCGATAGGGGCGCGCTGATCGAACGCTTGGCCCTGCTGGTGCTCGACCCGGCCCTGCGCCGAACGATGGGCGATGCGGCGCGCGAGCGCGTTCTCGCCGAGTTCGACTGGCCCGTGGTCTATCGGCAATACCGCGCGCTCTGGGACGAACTCGATACGGTCCGTCGACATAGGTCGGCCGATGTCGTTGTTTCGCGATGGCTCGCAAATGCGCCGGCTGCCCACCATGCCCATGACGATCCCTTCCGCCGCTTCGCCGCCTACCCGACCCGTGCGATCGACGCCGCGACGATCGTGCGCACGGCGCCCGGCGCGAACCGCGCCGCATATGAGACGCTGATCGGACATCCGTTTTTCGGCTTTTGGCGAACGAAGCCGGATCTGGTCGAGAAGCTGCTCGAGGCGGCCATCGTCCCGCTCTCTATCACGATGCTGGCGGCCGCCATCGAACGCCCTGTCGAAGCCACCACCGTGATCAGTGCGAGGCTGGCGAAGATGAACTTGTTGGTCGTCGAGGCTCGAACGGCCGCTATTTAACTGCGGCCAGTTCGAATTTGAGCTCGCGGACGACGCCCCAGTCGGTCTCGGCGCGCCTGCGTACCTCCTCCTTGCTGATGCGCCCCTCGTTGAGCGCGGTCACATAGCTCGGATCATAGACCTGGACAGCGCTGCGTATCTCGAAATCCACTCCGATCAGATAAGCGAGCATCGTATAATTTGCGCGTTGCGCGATCCATTCGTCGTTCTGCCGCTTCGACATCATCTGGAAGGTGAGATAGGTGAACGGGCGGACATGGGTTGGATCAGACCAATAGGTCTCGTGGCGATAATGGGGGACATGGATTTCAAGTATGCCCCCGCGCGCGAGGATCCGGTGAAGATTTCGCATGATGCGCGCGAAAACATCAAATTCCTTGCCGACATGCTCGAGCACATGCTTGAGCAGCACATGGTCGAAGCGGTCATCCTCGAAGGGCCATTCCGCCTGCTCGATGTCGAGGAGAATATCGGGCTCGCAGGCCGCGAAGCTGTCGGCATTGGTCCAGCCTTGCCGTTTGTCGAAGCCGCAGCCGAGGTTCAGCTTTCGATCGGCGGAATTGGACATCGTGCCGTTACTGAGGCCGAACGGTCCGCGCAGTCAAGGCGCTAATGCCTCGACAAAGGATACCGCGATAAACGATCCGTCGGGCTGAACACATTTCCGCTGATAAAGTTCCCCCACCCCCGCTGGCGTCCCACGTTTCGGCTATAATGTCTCTGCCGCATCCCATATATTCGCGGGGTTTTGATTAATCATTTTATATTTAACTTATTTCCTAAATGGCCGAGTTAATCTTACATAATCCCTTATAAATTAGTTAACTACCGGAATAAATGTTTCCATTATCTTCGTGTCAAGAGAGAATACATTTCGTAATATTCAAAGAATGACACTCGTCGCATTCTGACACATCTCTGACAATTGCAAAGCATGACAGGACGCGGCCGCATTACTGCTGTTTCATTTTGGGATTCGGAACCCGTTCCCGATGAAACGGTTAATGCTGCGCCAGCAACGGCGACCCACACACCATCGCATTGTCGATCAAGGAAACTCGCTTGGCGCGAAGACAGGGGATGTCATGAAGAAAATTGCTCGGGCGGCATTGATCGCCGCCGCAACATTGGTCACGCTGCCCGCTCAGGCAGCAACCTTCGCTGAATTTTCGGGAGCGGCGGCAAACTGGTTCAGCTATACCGGCGCCCCCGGAGACGGCGGCACGCTCTCCGGCGACACGACCGTAAATTTCGCCGCCTTCGGCCTCGGCTTCTCGGACTTTGTCCAGAACGCGAAGTTCACCCTGACTGCCAGCTCGAACACCGCGCCTTCCGCCTGGGCAAACAACATGAATGCCACGCAGGTCTTCCAGACCGGCACGCTGACATTCACCGCGCCGGACAGCTATAAGGCGGCACATGGCGGGCTGTCCAACCTCCTGACCGTCACCTTCACGAACGGCGCCCTGAACGTGACGCCGAATGGCAGCACCAATGTGACCTTCGCCGTTACCAACGGTGAGCAGCAGTTCGATGGCACCGTTTCGACGATCAGCTATTCGTCGGACTTTTTCGACTTCACCGATGCCACCGATTATGATTTCGCGTTCAGCCTGACCGGCGCCTCCACGGATATCGTGGTCCAGCCGCAAGGCGGTTCCTACGTCAACTTTACCGCGAGCGGTCCCGGCAGCTTTGCCGCCGCAGTGCCTGAACCTGATCAATGGGCGATGCTTCTGGTCGGCTTCGGACTCGTCGGCGGGTCGATGCGCCGCCGCCGTCGGATGTCGATGGTCACGGCTTGAGCCACCGGGGCGTGGCGAGGGACCGGCGACGGCCGCTCGCCACGTCCTTATTTGATTTTCGCATGTGCACCCGTTAAATATCCTGCACCCGCGAGATGGGCTTTATGTCGACGCAATATGGCACATATTTTTCCGTTTCTACGTTTTTCTACGTATTTCTGCGGTCCGCCCCTCCACAAAGGTGAATGGAAAAAATTAACTGTTGCGGCCAGGGCACGTCTATCGTAGACTGATTGTGCAGTGCGGATGGAACTATTGTGGCGCTGCAGCAGTTATGCGCCTGCCGCAAGTGCGGCAAGCAAATTATATCGCGCCGTCACTCGTCCCCATTTGGGGCTGGCCGGCCAAGATAGGGGAATTCTGATGAAGACTTTTGCACGAGCTTTGCTCGTCGGCGCGGCCTTGCTCGCTACTGCGCCGGCTCATGCCATTACCTTCGCCGAATTTTCCGGCGCAGCTGCGAATTGGTTCAGTTACACAGGCGCATCTACCGGTGGAACACTGTCGGGAAATACCAAGGTCAACTTCGATGGCTCCGCTTTCGGTTTTGACGATCTTGCCACCAACACCAAGTTCACCCTGACGGCGTCGTCCTCCACCGCGCCATCGGCTTGGGCCAATGGCATGAATGCGTCGCAGATCTTCCAGACCGGCACATTGACCTTCACTGCTTCCAACGCTTTCGCGGCAGCGCATGGCGGCCTTACCAATCTTCTGACCGTCACCTTCACCAACGGCGCGCTGAACGTCACGCCGCTGGGCAGCAAGAATGTCGGCTTTACCGTGACGGACGGCGAGGAGCAGTTCGACGGCACTACTTCGACGATCAGCTATTCGTCGGACTATTTCGACTTCACCGGTGCGACCGATTTCGACTTCGCCTTCAGCCTGACGGGCGCCACGAAGGCGATCGAGGCAACGTCTAACGGCGGTGCGCTTGTCAATTTCAAGGCGAGCGGTCCCGGCAGCTTCGCCGCAGTCGCGGCAATTCCGGAGCCGGATCAATGGGCGATGCTCCTCGTCGGCTTCGGGCTTGTCGGCTCGACCATGCGGCGGCGGCGCGGAATGGCGATCGTCACCGCCTGAACCGGACGACTTGAGGGACTTACGGGCGGCCATTCGGTCGCCCGTTTCCTTTTGCGGGATCCCCAGGCTCGTGGTTCCGCTGGCGTCAGAAGGCGCGTTATCCTCGGCCCATTATGGCGTATAGTCGCGCGACCCGTACACGGCATCGCCCTCGGCATTGTAAACCGGCGCTTCCTTGCGCCGGAAACTGTTTACCCCGTTCGCGAAATTGTAGGTCTGGGTGAGGAGGACCTGCTGGCGATCCTCAAGCGCGAGCGCCGCTTCGAGCCCGGAGGCGTCGATATTGTAGTTGAGCGCTTCTTTGGTCATCCGGAGCGCGAGCGGACCCGTCGCCAGCATCTCGTCGACAAACTGCTGAACGGCTGCGCCCAACTGCTCGGAGGGCACGACATCGGCCAACAGGCCGAGGCGCAGCGCGCGGTCAGCGGGGAGAGACCGTCCGGTCAACAGCAGTTCGGCGGCGGCGCTTGAGCCGATCAGCCGCGGCAAAAGATAGCTGGAGCCCAGATCGCATCCGCCCGAGCCGATCCGGATAAAGGCAGCGTGCATTCGCGCGCCTTCCGCCGCGACCCGGATGTCGGACGCGAGCGCGAGGGAAAAGCCACCGCCTGCGGCGACGCCGTGGATCGCCGCGACGATAGGTTGCGGGCACCGGCGCATGGCGATGATGATGTTGCGCAGCCGTGCCTGAGCCGCGAATTTCTCGACCGGGCCGGCCTCTGCGAAGACGCGGCCCATCTCGCTGCTAAGGTCTAGCCCCGAGCAAAATCCACGGCCGTCGCCCTGCAGCACGACGACACGAACTTCCGGCCGATCTGCCAGCCGCGTAAAATAGTCGAGCAGTTCGGAGGTCATAGTGTCGCTCAGGGCGTTCAAGGTCGCCGGACTGCTGAGCGTTACACGTTCCCACTGGTCGAACGCTTCAATGTTTATGCGGCTCGTCATGCGATAACATCCTGACCGGGCAATAGAACTTTCGAGACAATGTCTACACGCCTCGGTTCTCGGGACGCAACCGGGCAGAATATCCGGGCTGATCGGGCAGGCGACGGCTGCGCCGGCCGCTCCACCTTGACCAGGGCAGCGGCGTTGGCGGACGAAGCCATATGAGGCGGATGCTCACGCCAAACCCGCCGTTCCGATGATGCGGTGGGCGGGGCTTGATCCGGCAAACTGATATCAAGCTGGTGGAAGGGGCTGGATTCGAACCAGCGTACGCTCACGCGGGCAGATTTACAGTCTGCTGCCTTTAACCACTCGGCCACCCTTCCAAAGGCGCCAAAAGCGAGGCGCGTCCATGGCGGTTCGCGCCCACTCTGTCAACGCCCCCCGCACCCCAAAAATATCGACGGGCGCGAAGCTTGCCTCTTGGTGGGGCCTGGCTAAGGCTAAGGCATGCGCAGAGGTAATCGCCCTTCTCAATCGCCCCACGGTCATCCCCGCTTCTGGGGCCGCCATGCGGTAATCGCGGCGCTCGCGAATCCCGCCCGCAACGTGCGCCGGATCTGGGGCACGCGCGAGGCGCTCGCCGCGCTCGATCTGCCGCCCGTAATTCCGACCACCTTTGCCGATGCTGCCGATCTTGGGCGGCTTGTTCCGCATGACGCGCCGCATCAGGGGCTGGTGATCGAGGTCGATCCGCTGCCCGACATATGGCTGGGCGACCTTCTGGAGGACGCTCAGGGCAATCGCCAACCGCTCATCATACTCGATCAGGTTACCGATCCCCATAATGTCGGTGCGGTGCTGCGATCGGCCGCCGCATTCGACGCCGTCGGTATCGTGACCCAGGATCGGCACGCGCCTCCAGAATCGGGCGCGTTGGCGCGGGCCGCGTCGGGCGCGTTGGAACAGGTGCCGTGGGTACGCGTGGTCAACCTGGCGCGTGCGCTCGATGAGATCGCGGATGCCGGCTTCTGGCGGATCGGCCTAACCGGTCACGCCAAGGCAGCGCTCGGCGAGGTGATGGGCGACGGCCGCATCGCCATCGTGTTAGGCGCGGAGGGGGAGGGGATGCGCCAGAATACCGAGGCGCATTGCGATGAGCTGGCCAAGCTGCCGATCAGCGCGCGGGTCGAGAGCCTGAACATCTCGAACGCCGCAGCGATCGCGTTATATGCGGTGTCGACGCGCTGATCCAGCAGGCAGCGGCGCGTGCGTTCCTAAGGCCGGCGACGCCATGAGCAGGCGCGGCCACTCGCGGCCGGCGGAAACGGCGTAATCGAGAAGGATTCAATCTTCCGGCGCGATCGTGACGGTCAGCCCGTCGAGTTCGGCCGTCATCGCCAGCTGGCACGACAGGCGCGAACGCTCATTGCGGTGATCGCTGCTGTCCAGCAGGTCGTTTTCGTCCTCGCTCATCTGGGGAAGTATCGCGGCGAATGCGGGATCGACATAAACATGACAGGTTGCACAGGAGCAGCAACCGCCGCACAGCGCGAGCAGCTCGTCGACGCCGTTGTCGCGAATCACCTCCATGACGGATAGGCCGACGTCGGCGTCGAACACGGATTCTTCGCCGTCGCGAGTGACGACAACCAATTTCGGCATTAGCATTCCCCTAAAGGTGAGCGGCTTTGCGGCGCCTATGTCGTCCGCCATCCGCGAAATCAAGTATGGAAGCAGAAATGACCCTGTCCGCGGAGCAACTGCAGCGAAGCCTGGATGCTCTTGCCGGTCTCGAGCCAGTGTTCGCCGAGCGGATCGCGGCGATAGGCTATCCCGCACCGAGGCTCCGGGACCGAGGCTATCAGACCCTGCTGCGCACGATCGTGGGCCAGCAGGTCAGCGTCGCCGCCGCCGCATCGATCTGGAACAAACTGGAAAGGCTGGTCGGCGCCGACCTCGCACCCGAAGCGATCGCCGCTGCTCCTGACGACCTCCTGCGCCATGCCGGCCTGTCGCGGCAGAAAGCCAGCTATGCCAAGAGCCTCGCCGAGCACGTGGCCGACGGGTCGATCGACTTCGCTCGATTGCCCGAAGACGATGAGGAGGCGATACGATTGATGACCACGATCAGGGGCGTCGGCCGCTGGTCGGCCGAGATCTATCTGCTGTTCGCCGAGGGGCGGGGCGACATCTGGCCGGCGGGGGACCTCGCCGTCCAGGTCGAGATCGGGCGGCTGCTCGGCCTGCCCGAACGGCCCGATGAGCGCGAGACGCGCCGGTTGGCCCGGCCCTGGAGCCCGCATCGCGGCGCGGCTGCGATATTCGCCTGGCACAGTTACGGCGCCCACGCCGCCGCGGCGAAGATGAGCAAAACGGACAAGGTACCGCTATAGGGCGGCCGACGGTGAGGCGGGAGCTCACCCCCGCAGACGTGCGCCAGTCCTGGCCGCCGCCGCCACGATCTTGTCGGAGATCGCCTGCAGCTCCGCATCGGTGAAGCTCTTCTCGAGCGGCTGGAGCACGACTTCGATCGCAATCGATTTTTCGTTCTCGGCGACTCCCGCTCCCGTGAAGATATCGAACAGGCGCACGTCGGCGATCAGCGCCTTGTCGGCTCCACGCACGGCACGGACCAATTGGTCACCAGGCATTTCCGCGGCGACCAGAAAGGCGAAGTCGCGGCGCACGGCCTGAAGCGACGGCGGGGCATAGGCATCGCGCATATGACCGTTGCCGCCGCGCCTGCTCGGGATAGCGTCGAGGAATAGCTCGGCGGCGACGACGATGCCCTCGATGTCGAAGGCGCGACTGATCGCCGGATGAAGCTCGCCGAACTCGGCCAGCACGGTTTTGGCCCCAAGCCGTAGAGTTGCCGATCGGCCTGGATGATAGACTCCCGGGGAAATAGCCTCGAAAAGCTGGACGCGATCGACCGGCACCCCCACGCTGCCGAGCAGTGCCACCGCCTCCGCTTTCGCGTCATAAGCGTCGAACGACTGGGCGCGACCCTGGCGCCAATCCCGTTCGGTGCGATGACCGGCGAGCAAAAGCCCAAGCGTGCGGCGCTCCCCGTCGGCAAGATAGCGGCGGCCGATCTCGAACAGGCGGATGCTCTCGGCACCGCGATCGGCGTTACGCCGGGCGGCGGCGATCAGCCCGGGCAGTAGGGAGGGCCGCATCACCTTCAAATCTTCGCTGATCGGATTGGCGAGCGTCCAGTCACCCGCGCCGAAGGGCGCCGCTTCGCCCTCGCTGATGAAGCTCCACGTAACCGCCTCGTTCAACCCGCGCGCGGCCGCGGCGCGACGCGCGCGGCGTTCGACGAGCTGGGCGGCAGTGGCGGTCGGGCGGGCGACGCCATCGGCGCGTGGCAGGGGAACCGCCGGAATATTGTCGATGCCGACGATGCGGACCACCTCTTCGACCAGATCGGCAGGCCCATCGACGTCGCGACGCCAGCTAGGCACCGAGACATTCCAGACTGCATCGATGCCGAAGCCGAGGGCAGAGAGGATCGCACGTTGACGGTCAGGCTCGATGACGAGCCCGGCGAGCCGCTCGGTAAGCGCCGGATCGTAGCGTAGCGCCTTGATCCCGGAAGGAGGATCGCCAGCCTCAATCACCCCGGAAGGCTTTCCACCGCAGATGTCGAGCACAAGCTTGGTGGCTATGGCGAGTCCGTCGCCAAGGAACTGCGGATCAACGCCGCGCTCGAAACGTGTCCGAGCATCGGAGCTGATGCCGAGCTTCTGTCCGGTTCGCGCGATCGCCTCCGGCGAAAAATAGGCACATTCGATCAGCACGCTCGTGGTGGCACCGGTGACGCCGCTACGCTCCCCGCCCATGATGCCTGCGATATCATCCGCGCCCGTGGCGTCGGCGATGACGGTCATCGTCTCGTCGAGCACATAGCTCTTCTCGTTGAGCGCGTGCACCACCTCACCGGCGTGCGCCTTCCGCGCCACCAGCGGGCCATCGATTTTCGCCAGATCATAGACATGCAGCGGTCTGCCATGATCGAGCATGACATAATTGGTGATGTCGACCAATGCCGAGATCGGCCGCTGGCCGACCGCCTTCAATCGCCTGGCCATCCACGCGGGGCTATCGCCGTTGACGAGACCCTCGACGACGCGGCCGAAAAAGGCAGGGCATCCCTCCGGATCCTCGGTGCGTATCTCGATCGGGCATTCGCCGTGGGCAGCGATGGCCGGAACGTTCAGGAGCTTCAGCACACCCAAACCCGCCGCAGCGAGGTCGCGCGCGATTCCCCGCACGCCCATGCAGTCCTGCCGGTTGGGGGTGATCGCAACGTCGATCACCGGATCGGCAAGCCCCGCCCAGTCGACATAGACCGCGCCGACCGGCGCATCCGCCGGCAATTCGATGATGCCCTCATGCGATTCGCCGAGCTCGAGCTCGCGCATCGAACACATCATGCCGCGCGACTCGACACCCCGGATCGCGGCTACCTTCAGCGTCACGTCCAGGCCCGGAACATAATCGCCGGGCTGACCCAGGACGCCGACCAGGCCTGCCCGCGCATTGGGAGCGCCGCAGACGACCTGGAGCGGATCGGTCTCGCCGACATCGACCGAGAGGATCTGAAGCTTGTCCGCCTCGGGATGCGGCACCGCGCCGAGCACGCGCGCGATCCGGAATGCGCCGAGCTTTTCGGCGGGATCCTCAACGCCTTCGACTTCAAGGCCGATGCGGGTCAGCCCGTCGACAATATCCCGGAGCGTCGCGGTGCTGTCGAGGTGGTCCCGGAGCCAGCTGAGTGTGAACTTCACGCGCCCACTCCTCCGCTGAGCGTCGGTACGTCGAGCGCCGCGAAACCATAATGTTTAAGCCAGCGCAGATCGCCATCGAAGAAGGCGCGGAGATCGTCCATGCCATATTTGAGCATGGCCAGCCGATCGATCCCGCAGCCGAAGGCGAAGCCCTGCCACTCATCGGGATCGAGCCCGCAATTCGCGATGACCCGCGGATGGACCATGCCCGACCCCAAAATCTCCATCCAGCCGCCATTGCCCTTGGCGGGATCGCCGCCGATGACGCGCCGGCCCTTGTCCCAGCTGAAGCCGACATCGACCTCGGCCGAAGGCTCGGTGAAAGGAAAGAAGCTCGGGCGGAGGCGCAAGACGATGTCGTCGCGCTCGAAGAACGCCGTCACGAAAGTCTCCAGCGTCCACTTCAGATGACCCATATGAATGCCGCGATCGATCACCAGCCCTTCGACCTGATGGAACATGGGCGTGTGCGTGGCATCCGAATCCGATCGATAGGTTCGGCCCGGCGCGATGATCCGGATCGGTGGTCTCTCCGTCATCATGGTGCGGATCTGGACCGGCGAGGTGTGGGTGCGCAGCAGCGCCTTCCTGCCGTCGAGCTTCTGGGTCTCGGGGAAATAGAAGGTGTCATGCATTGCCCGCGCCGGATGCGTCTCTGGGATATTGAGCGCGGTGAAATTGTGCCAGTCGTCCTCGATCTCCGGACCGGTCGCGACCGCGAAGCCGAGATCAGCGAAGATCTCCGCCAATTCGTCCATCACCTGCGAAACCGGGTGTACCGAGCCTTGCGCACCGATGGAGACCGCGAGGCTCATATCGAGCTTCTCGGTTGCCAGCCGAGCGTTCAGCGCTTCCGCCTCCAGCAAGGCCTTTCGATCGCCGATCGCGTTGTTTACCGCCTCGCGCAACGCGTGGATTTTCGGCCCCTCGCTCTGCCGCTGCTCGGGCGTCATGCCGCCCAGCGTCTTGAGCAGCGCGGTGATTGCGCCCGACTTGCCCAGAGTCCGCACGCGAATCGCTTCGAGATCGGCGAGTGACGCCGCCGCTGCGATCTCCGAAAGCGCTGCCTCTTCTTTGTCCGACACTAATCTTCCCCGTCGCGCCGGTCCCCATCTGGGCCGTCATCCACATGCCTGCCCGTAGCCTCGGCGGCGGCCCCAAGACAAACAAAAAGGGCGCGGTGACATGGCCACCACGCCCCTCCTGATCTCTTTCCCGAAAAGCTTAGGCCGCGATGCGTGCGCCTTCGGGCAGGGCGGCTTTGGCCTGGGCGATAATGCCGCTGAAAGCCGCGCCCTCGTGCATCGCCAGATCGGCGAGGACCTTCCGGTCGAGCTCGATCCCGGCAAGCTTCAAGCCGTGCATGAAGACGCCATAGGTCAGCCCTTCGGCGCGAACCGCAGCGTTGATGCGCTGGATCCAGAGAGCGCGGAACGAGCGCTTCTTAACCTTGCGATCACGATAGGCATATTGCCCGGCCTTTTCCACCGCCTGTTTGGCGATGCGAATCGTGTTCTTGCGGCGGCCATAATAGCCCTTCGCCTGCTCAAGTACGCGCTTGTGCTTGGCGTGGGTGGTCGTACCGCGTTTGACGCGTGCCATTTAGCGGTCCCCCTCAGTTCAGGCCGTACGGGGCCCACAGCTTCACCCGGGCCGTATCGGCCTCGGCGAGAACGGTGGTGCCGCGGTTGGTGCGGATATATTTGGCGTTGTGGCTGATCAGCCGGTGGCGCTTGCCGGCGACGCCGTGCTTCACCTTACCGGTGGCCGTGAGCTTGAAGCGCTTCTTAACGCCGCTCTTGGTCTTGAGCTTGGGCATTTTCGTCTCCTGATATGCGACGTTTGCAGACAGCCACGGCAGCCCATACAGCCGGACCATCGATCAAATCGCGGAAGCGCGCGCCTATAAGGGGGCTCGCGCCGATATGCAAGCGCTCCTCCCGAAACGGAACCGCAATACCCTGAAAAGGGTTTTTCAGGGTCATGGCAGTCGAACCGCATCCGCCTATCGAGGTCCCGGCCGAAGCCGGACCGGCCGAAGGAGCGCCCCCTCGGCGCCACCGCGATCCTGCCAACTGGGCGCTGGCAGCCGGTTTTGCGATAGTGGCGACGATCGTCGGCCTGATCGTCCTGGCTTGGTCCATCCTCTTCGTCACCAAGGGCCGCTTTTTGAAGCCGAGCTTTGAGTCGATCGCCAGCCGGATGACCGAGCGCCAGGTGCGCGTGGCCGGCGACTTCCAATTCTACTTCGACATCATTGATGCGCGCTTCGTCGCCGACGGGCTGACCATCGCCAACCCCGAATGGGCGCCGCGCCCGAATTTCTTCGAAGGCAGGCACATTGCAGCGCGGGTCGACACGATCGCCATGCTTTTCGGGAAGCGAAAGGCTGACTGGCTGATCCTCGAGGGCGCGCGCGTAGATGCGGAATGGGATGCTCGCAAGCGCAACACCTGGACCTTTGGCGATCCGAACAAGAAGGGTGAACCCTTCCAGTGGCCCAAAATAGCTCGGGCCGTTGTGGCCGACACCGAAGTGCATTACGTCGATCCGGCGATGTTCCTCCAGACCGACATCAAGGTCGGCGACATCGCCGCAGGTCGCACGCGCATCCAGGGCAAGGTCCCGTTCACCGGCACCGGAACCCTACGCGGACGCGCATTTACGATGAGCGGCGCACTGCTCTCGCCAAACTCGACCGTCACCTTCGGCCGCACTCGGTTCGAGATGCATGCCCGATCGGGCGCGACCTTTCTGGACGTGGACGGAACCCTGCCGGCGGCGACGCAGATTGAAGGATCGGATCTGAACCTGAAGGTGCGTGGCCCCAACATCCGAACGCTGTTCGATTTCCTCGGCGCGGCGGCACCGGATACCCGCGCTTATCGCTTCACCTCGAAGCTGACCAAGATCGGCAACGAATGGCGCTTTACCCGACTGAACGGCCATTATGGTGCAAGCGATCTGCACGGCAGGATGACGATCAGCTTCCCTAATGATCGGCTGTTCCTAGATGCCATACTCAACTCGAACCGTGTCGACATTATCGATGTCGGGCCCTTCATCGGCTATGCGCCCGAGGCGCTCGCGACCCAGGGCGTCCAGGCGGCGGTCGCCCAGACCGGCGGCACGCCGCGGATTCTCCCGGATGCGCCACTACGCGTCGGCGCAATTCGAAATTTCGACGCGCGCATCCTCTACAAGGTGAAGGATTTCCGTAATCCGAAATTCCCGATCTCGAATGTCGATCTGACATTCGACCTCGACAACAGCTTGATGAAGCTCTCACCGCTCACCTTCGACATCGCCGGCGGCCACCTCGCGTCGGACATATCGATCAATGCGCGCGTGCCCGCAGTCGTCACGGATTACGATATCCGGTTGTCGCCAACCCCGATGGGCAGGTTGCTAACACAATTCGGGGTAGACCAAGCCGGTACGACGGGGACCGTAAAGGCGCGTATCAAGATGACAGGCACGGGCGACACGCTACGCGACTCGCTGGCGACCTCGAATGGCCGGATCGCGATTATCCTCCCCCGGGGCACCTTCTGGACCAAATATATCCAGCTGTCGGAGTTCGACATCGGTGTGTTCGTTCAGAAGATGTTTCAGGACAAGCTGAAGAAGCCGGTCGAAATCAATTGCGGTCTGATCGGGTTTACGGTCCGGAATGGCGTTGCCGCGGCGGATCCGATCCTGATCGATACCGACAAGAATGTGATGATCGCGAAGGGCGGCTTCAGCTTCAAAGATGAATCGCTCGACCTGAGCTTCCGCGCGGACAGCAAGAAGTTCAGCCTGTTCTCGGGCCAGTCCCCCGTCGGGATTAACGGCTATTTCGCTGCGCCGGGGATCGACATCATCAGTCCGCAGTTGCTCACGCGCGGCGGTGCCGGTGTGGCGCTCGGCATCGCGGCCAACCCGCTAGCGGCGGTGCTTGCCTTCGTAGACGTCGGCGATGCCAAATCGGCGGCATGCGGCCCGGTCCTCGCCGGCGCCCAAGCGAGCGCGATGCGGACGACGAAGGGCCAGCCCCGCCGCGATGTGGGGAAGGTTGGCGCGAATCGGGCCAAGGCGGGCGACCACAAGCAGCCTGAGAGCCTCGATCGCAAAGTCGGGCTGAAAGAATAACCGTACGAATGGCCGCCGACCAACGGGGAAAGCGGGACGTTGGTTCGCTGCGCATCCCTATTGGTTGAGCATCGCGGCGATCGGTTCGATCAGGGCCGGATCGCCCGCAGCGATCACCTGACCGGGGCTCTCCGCATTGAGGCTTCTGCCCTGCCAGTCGGTCATCCGTCCGCCGGCCCCCTCCACCACGGGGATCAATGCGGCGAAGTCGTAGAGCTGCAAGCCCGATTCGACCACGGCGTCCAAATGTCCGGAGGCAACGAGGCCATAATTGTGACAGTCGCCACCCCACAAAATATCCCCGGCGGCAGCGCAGGCACGCTCGAAGCGGGGGAGGTCCCCCGGCGGAAAGGCGGCGGGCGACGTCGTGCCGAGATGTGCATCGGCAAGCTCCACGCACGCGCGCGTGGCGGCACGGGCGCCGTTGAAGAGAGTAGGCCGGCCGAGCGCGCCGATCCAGCGGTCGCCGATGATCGGCTGGTCGATCAGCCCTAGCACGGGCTGGCCCCCCTCCATCAGCGCGACCAGCGTTCCGAACAGCGGCCGGCCCGCGATGAAGGCGCGGGTGCCATCGATCGGATCGAGCACCCAGATTCGCTCGGCACCGTCGCGCGAGCGGCCATATTCTTCACCGACAATGCCGTCGGTGGGCCGCTCTGCCTCGAGGATGGACCGCATCGCTGCTTCTGCGGCACGATCGGCCTCGGTAACGGGTGAAGCGTCCTGCTTGATCTCGCGCACGAAACGCTTGCGGAAGAAGGGCCGGATAGCGCTGCCGGCTGCATCGGCGAGACGCAATGCGAGCGTGAGATCATCCTCGGTCATGCTGGAGTCATCCGCGAGCCGAAAGCAAAGTGCAAGTCGAACGGCCCGTGGGGGAGGCGCGGTGCTTAAAGCCTATGATCTCTCAAAGCCGGGCAATCGCACCACCGCGTCGTCTCGCTCGAGCGCCGTCTACTTGTCCCGCCCAAGCGCCGGATTCCGTTCCTGATCCTTGAGCTCCTCCACATATAGGCGGAAAAGTCCATAATGTGCCCTGATCGCCTCAGGGCATGCAGCCTTGTAGGCTTGGTCGAGTTCCTCGGTGGCGCGCTTTTCCAGATAGAGCCGGTCTTCCTTGAGCACGATCGTCCTCCTGAGTCGGAAGCATGAGGATGCCATGCGCCAGAAGCGGTCTCTCCCACATGGGTTAGATCGGGCGACGCGTCAGCGTTCCGTTCGCGCGGTCAATCGAACAGGCTCGACACCGAACTTTCGTCGGCAATTCGCTTGATGGCCTCGCCGAGGAGAGGGGCGATCGTCAGGTGACGGATCTTCCGGGCTTCCGCGACCGCTGGCGGCGCGCAAATCGAATCGGTGATGACCAGTTCGAGCAGGGCCGATCCTTCCACCCGGGCGACCGCCCCGCCCGACAGGACGCCATGGCTGACATAGGCCACCACATCCTCGGCGCCGGCCTGGCGCAGCGCTGCCGCGGCATTACACAATGTACCGGCCGAATCGACGATATCGTCGACGAGGATGCAGAAGCGGCCGGAAACATCACCGATGATATTCATCACCTCGGACTCGCCCGGACGCTCGCGGCGCTTGTCGACGATCGCGAGCGGCGCATTGTCCAGACGCTTCGAAAGTGCACGGGCGCGAACAACGCCGCCGACGTCGGGCGATACGACCATCAGATTGCGTCCGGCGAAACGGGCACTGATGTCGGCGGACATCACGGGAGCCGCATAGAGATTGTCGGTCGGGATATCGAAAAAGCCCTGGATCTGCCCGGCGTGGAGATCGACGGAAAGAACCCTACTCGCTCCGGCCGTCTCAAGCAGATTGGCTACCAGCTTGGCCGAGATCGGCGTGCGCGGGCCCGGTTTCCGATCTTGGCGCGCATATCCGAAATAGGGAATGACCGCCGTGATCCTGCGCGCCGACGAGCGTTTCAGCGCGTCTATGCAGATCAGCAATTCCATCAGATTGTCATTCGCCGGATAGCCGGTCGACTGGATGACGAATACGTCTTCGCCACGCACATTCTCGTGGATCTCGACGAACACCTCTTCATCGGCAAAGCGCCGGACGCTGGCTTCGGTCAGTGGCAATTCGAGATAAGCGGCGATCGCCTTGGCGAGTGGCTGGTTCGAATTGCCGGTGAGCAGCTTCATTGACGTTTCCCCGCGGCGGCCTCGCCGTGCTGGCGGCCTCTTAGGGTCCAAAGCCGATCACCGCAATGGCCCGGACGACGACGCGACGGGTAGCGAAGCAAGCCGGGCGGGCCTATGCACCCGCGATGACCATCACCCGTTTCGCGCCATCGCCCACCGGCCGGCTCCATGTCGGCAACATCCGCACCGCGCTTCACAACTGGTTATGGGCGCGCCGGCAGGGCGGACGCTTCCTCCTGCGGCTGGACGATACCGACGCCGAGCGCTCCACCGAGGAATTCGCCCGCTCGATCCGTGCCGACCTCGAATGGCTCGGTCTCCGGCCCGACGCCGCCGTGCGCCAGTCGGATCGGTTCGCGTTATACGAAGCGCATTTCGAGGCGCTGCGCAAGGCAGGGCGCGTATATCCCTGTTTCGAAACGGCGGAGGAACTGGAGCTCAAGCGCAAGGTCCTGGCCGGGCGAAGTCTGCCGCCGATCTATGACCGCGCCGCTCTGAGGCTATCCGACCATGAGCGAGCCGCCTTCGAGGCGGGCGGGCGCCGCCCACATTGGCGTTTCAAGCTGGACCATGACAGTATGATCGCCTGGGACGACCTGATCCGCGGGCCCCAGCATTTCGATCCCAGGCTGCTGTCCGATCCGGTGATCCGCCGGGCCGACGGAAGCTGGCTCTATATGCTCCCCAGCGTGATCGACGACATCGATCTCGTGGTGACGCACGTCGTGCGCGGAGAGGACCATGTTACCAATACCGGCCTGCAGCTGCAGATGTTCACAGCCTTGGGCGCCGAGCCGCCGGCCTTCGCGCACGAGGCACTGCTCACCGGCAGCGAAGGTAAGTTGTCCAAGCGCCTCGGCTCGCTCGACTGCGACGCCCTTCGCGACGAGGGCATAGAGCCGATTGCGCTGCTCGCATTGCTCGCACGGCTCGGCACCAGCTTGCCGGTGGAACCATTCACCGACGTGGCGCCGTTGATCGACAGTTTCGACTTCGGTCGCTTCGGGCGCGCGCCAGCCCGCTTCGATCTCGAGGAACTCAAGGCGCTGAACGCCCGGATCATCCACATGCTGGATTTCGCGGCGGTGGCAGAACGGCTCCCCACTGGCATCGACGCCGCCGGTTGGGAGGCGATCCGCCCCAATCTCTCGAGGATCGACGAGGCTGCGGGCTGGTGGTCGATCGTGGACGGCGAGATCGTTGCGGAGGTCGCTCCCGAGGATCGCTCCTATCTGACACGAGCCGCAGAACTGGCCGCAGGCCTCGACTGGACCGAGGGCGCATGGAAAGCGTTGACATCGGCGCTCGGCGCCGAGACCGGCCGCAAAGGCAGACCGCTTTTCCTGCCGTTACGCCTGGCGCTCACCGGCCGCGAGCATGGGCCCGATATGAACGCATTGCTGCCGTTGATCGGCAAGGAGCGGACGGTTGCACGGCTGCGCGCGGCCGCGTAGCCACGAATTCCAATGGGGCCGCCCATCGAGGGCAACTGCTGCGTCGCGGCGGAGCGCGTCAATATTCGATCGAGAGGTTGCACGTCTGGGGCATCAGGTGCGACGCCTCGGCTAATAACGAGGAGGAGAATGGATGAGGACGCACAAGATGATGGTCCTGGCAAAGGCGGCAGCGGGCCGGATCGAAGAGCTTGCACGCTGGTACGACGAAACGCACATCCCCGATCTTCTCGCGGTACCGGGCGTGGTGAGTGCCGAGCGCCACACGCTCTCACTGATCAAGCAGCCCGCTGGATCGCCTGGATGGGACTTCATGGTCATCTACGAGCTCGCGGGTGAGGACCCGCTTGCCATTGTTCGCGCGATGGGCGCCGCCAAGGTGGACCCATGCCTGGACAGCGTGTCGACGCTCGCCCTCATCGGAACCTCGGATGGGAAGCGGCAGGCGGGCTAATCGGCAAGGCCCACCGGGGCTATCGCGATCTGATCCCCGAAAGCATATCAGAGCAGCTGTATTTGGTCTTTGATTTCGCCTTTCCAGACCGTCTACGCGCGAGAATTGCGAGGGTCAGACTCCCCGGAAGGGAATGGTGGAGGAACGCGGATGGGTGAGGAGCAGCAAGCGGCGACCGGACAGGACCGTGAGACGGAAGGCGAGCGGGCGCCGGACAGGGGCGCCGAAGCGGATCACGCGATCCGGCACCTGCCGGTGCTCGACCCGGAAAACCGCGCCTTCTGGAGCGGCGGGGCGAACGGTCAATTGCTCATCGCGCGGTGCGGCCAGTGTCTTCACTATATCCATCCGCCGCGGCCGCGATGTCACCTGTGTGGCTCCACCCTGATCGACCGGGAAGCGGTCTCGGGCCGGGGACGGGTCAAGACCTTCACGGTGAATCGGCAGCCGTGGCTGCCGGGGCTCAAGGTGCCCTATATATTGGCGGCGGTCGAACTGGAGGAACAGCAGGGATTGCACGTCATCTCCAACATCGTCGGCTGTCCGGCTGAAAGCGTGTATATAGGCATGCCCGTCCGCGTGGAGTTCGAGCAGGCGGAAGATGTCTGGATCCCGCTCTTCCACCCCGGTGTGGAGGGCCGTTGATCATGCTGGCCGAAAAACTGACCTGCATAAGTGGCGCCGGGCAATCCGACGTAGGACGCCCCTCATCGCTGAGCGCCCTTGCCCTAACCGTCCAGGCCTGCGAGCGGGCCGTGGAACGCGCGGGCCTTTCGATGAGCGATATCGACGGCCTGACGACCTATCCGGGTCCGGTCCTCGACGGCAGCGGACATTCTCCCGTTGGTGCGACCGAGGTGATGCTGACCCTAGGAATCGATCCGACCTGGATTGGTGCCTCGACCGAGGGGCATGCGCATATGGGCGCGATGTTCCAGGCGATCATGGCCGTGGCGTCGGGCCTTTGCCGCCACGTGCTCGTCTTTCGTACCGTCGCTCAGGCGAGCGCCCGCGCGCGCGACCATGCCGCGACCGCGATCGGCCGAGGGGCTCCGCGCGCCGAAGGCGGATGGTCATGGCTACTGCCGTACCAGGCTTACTCGGCGGCAACTCTCTACGGTCTTTACGCGACCGCCTATTTCGAGAAGTTCGGCGCGACCCCGGATCAGCTCGGCGCGATTGCGGTGAACGCGCGCCAAATGGCGGCACTCAATCCGAATGCGATCTATCGCACGCCGATCACGGTCGACGATTATCTCCGGTCGCGGATGATTTCTTCCCCGCTGCGGCTGTTCGATTGCGACACGCATGTCGACGGATCCACCGCGATCATCGTTTCGCATCGGGATGCCGCTCCGGACCTCCGACAGCCGCCGGTTCTGATCGAATCGATCGGAATGGCCCTGGCGGGGCTCGGCTTCGGCGATTTCGATAATGCCGACTTTGCGGAACTGCCAGCCAGGAAGGCCGGGGAGATGTTGTGGTCGCGTACGGACCTCAGGCCCAAAGACGTCGACACGGCGCAGATTTACGACGGTTTCTCCATATTGACGCTACTTTGGCTCGAAGCGGTCGGCATTTGTGCGCCCGGAGAGGCCGCCCCCTTCGTGGAAGGCGGCGACCGGATTGGCCTCGGCGGTCAGCTTCCGCTCAATACGAGCGGCGGACAATTGTCCGCGGGCCGCCTCCATGGCTACGGCCATATCTACGAGGCCTGTCTTCAGCTCTGGGGGCTGGCCGACCGACGACAGGTTCGCGATGCCAAGACCTGCCTCGTGACGAACGGCGGCTTCGGCTATGGAGCGATGCTCCTCAGAACGGATTGATCCGCCCGGATCTCAACGGAGCGGCGAGACCGCGTGGCCCCGCGCCAGCAAGCCATTCAGCGCCGCTACGAGCCCGATCGGCTGCTCGATCATCACATGGTGGTGACTGAGGGGCACCGCAACCGGCTGGCCGCACTTGGGCATTTGTGCGACAAATGTCGACCGAGTGCCTTCGGTCGCGACTTCACTATGGTCGCCATATACGAAGTCGACCGGCAGCGCCAAGCCACGCAGCCGCTTTGAAAGAGAGATGTCGCGCGTCACGGTGTCGAACAAGGCCGGATCAAACTTCCACGTCCATTCCCCTTGTTCGGTCTGCCTTAGCGAGTGGCGGCCGACATAGTTCACTATCTCCGCAACAGGCCAGCGGCCTGAGGGGAGCAGCTTGTAGCGTGCCAATGCGGTTTCGAAATCGGGATAACGCTTACCCGCTGAGGGGTGGAGTGGGGGCTCCGTGGAAAGGTCGAAGACCTTGGCATCGACCACGATCGTTCTTTCGACGAGTTCGCGCGCCAGATGTGCCGCCCACAACGCCGAAACCGAACCGAAGCTGTGGGAAATGATCGTTAGACGGTCGAAGCCGGCATCCTGGGCGACGGCGAGAAATTCACGGCTATATTGCTCGCGCGTATAACCGGCGCGCCAGTCGCTGTCCCCCATCCCGGAGCAGTCGGCAGCTACCACCCGATAACGTGCACAAAAATGCGGCGCGATATGGTCCCACCAACGCGCGTGCCCAAGGAAGCCGTGCACGAAGAGAAGTCCCGGCTTGGAGGTGTCGCCCAGGTTCCAGGCACGGTACCGTACCTGTGTGCCATCCACAGCGACGGCACGCACTTCGGCTTCCTGCGCCCAGGCTTCCGCTAGCCACTGGGACATCTGCGGCGAGGTGCAGTCTGGATGGGTCATGGACTATTTAGCCTCCGGGCGGGGAAGAAGGTCGGAGACCTCCTCGGCAGGCACCTGCGGCGTGCTCGCCAAACGGATTTGAGGATTAGACCGGGCCGATCTACCAGGTGAAGTGGGCTTCGGATTTTGCCTTGAGGTGGTCGAGAGAGACGTCTGGAGCGAGTTCGACGAGGTGGAAGGGGCCTTGCCGGTTGGTACGTTTGAATGCGGCGAGGTCGGTGATGAGCA
>Ga0207641_10000245_pt1 | contig 70389 bp, 67 predicted proteins | sample KBSSwiS62_FD_184306 | JGI IMG/M metagenome (GOLD analysis project Ga0207641, IMG submission 184306) | Switchgrass rhizosphere microbial communities from Kellogg Biological Station, Michigan, USA - KBS Switchgrass S6-2 (SPAdes) (version 2) | ecosystem: Host-associated > Plants > Roots >...
GGATCCAGTTCCCGTTTGCCGGGACTATCCGCTCCGACAGCCACGATACGCGTGCCGGGCCTGATCATGACTGATGTCAACAGCGGCTCCGTGGATGGTGTCGTCGTAACAATCAGATCAGCACGCGAGCACAGGTCTTCGAGAGTCACGGCCTCGGCCCTGACCTCACTCGCGAGTGCCGACGCGCGTTTGCCATTGCGCGCCCAAATCAACACGGATTCCAGGCCGAGACGCCGTTTCAGCAATTTCGCCTGGAGCCGGGCCTGGGTTCCCGCGCCGACGATTCCCAGTGTGCGCGAACCTTCCCGAAGGATTGCTCGCGCCGCAATGGCCCCCGCCATCGCGGTGCGGTGATCCGTGAGGTGTCCCTGATCATGCAACAGCGCCAGCATCTCGCCCGTGCGTGCGCTCAATACAGCCATGAATCCATTACTGGAGGGCAGGTTCAACTCGGGATTGCGATAGAAGCTGGTGGCCAGCTTCACTACGAACAGCTCGTCGCCCGGCACCGCCGCCGCCTTCACGTGGCAGTCACCTGGCGGCTCGGCAAACCCCAGGTGTAACACGTTCGACACCTGGGTCTGACCCGCCGAGAAGCGCTTGAAGCCCCTCTCAATAGCGGCAATCGCGGTGTCCTCATCCAGCGCGGCCAGAATCTCGGCAGCGTCGACGACCCTCATGGCACCTTCCGGTTTTTGATCATCATCCCGGCGATTTCCTTCAACAACTTCGCGGCCACCGTCGCCGTCATATTGCCAAAGTCGCACCGCGGGTTGTACTCCACGATGTCAGCGCCCACGATGGGTTGCTTCAGGCTTTGAATCAGGTTGAGAACCTGCCGCGTGGAGGGCCCACCGGGTTCGCGGTGTGACACTCCCGGAGCAAACGCGGGATCGAGTCCGTCGAGATCCAGGGAAATGTAGACGGGTGTTTGAATATCGAGGCGCAGATCCGGCGTCCAGTGTGCCATTTCGATCACTTCCACCCCAAAGCGCGCGAACTGCTCCCGGTGATGATCATTCACCGTGCGGATACCAACCTGGATCAGCCGGTCCGTCAGCCGCTCTTCCATGATCCGGGCAAAAGGCGATGCATGAGAGCGCGGGTTATCCTGATAGGCATGGTAGATATCCGCATGCGCATCAATATGCACGATAGTGAGGCTCGTGTGCTGGCGCCGCACAGCCCGCATGATCGGGTGAGTGATGGCATGATCCCCGCCCAGGCAGATCAGGGGATCACCGGACTCCAGAACGCGTCCCACGCGGCTCTCAATCAGGTCCCACGCATCGGCAGCACCATCGAATTGAATGTCCCCATGGTCCACGAGCAGGCCCGCGACGCCCAGATCGACGCCCGTCTCGCTCCAGATGCTGTACGCATCCGAGTACAACTCGCTACGAATGGGTACAGGAGCCCCCGCAGCGCCCTTCATGAACGACGAGTTATCGTCATGGGGAATTCCGAGAAGCGAGATCCTGTTCATGGCTGCGGCGCCCTCATATCGACAGAGCCGCATTTTGCCACTAACTTTGGGCGCTGCATTCGTTTTAGGTTGATGAGGCTGGCCATGCGAGCAAAAACGTCCCTGTGGAGTGGCAGTGCAGTAAGCGCGCTGGCCGCGCTAGTCGTGTTGCCCGCGGCTGCGACGGCGGCTGATCGCGACCTGGCTGTCACAATCTACGCCAACGGTACGGCGCTCGTTCAGGACCACCGGAGCATCAACGTCACCGGTGGCCGTCAACGCCTCGAGTTCCAGAATGTCTCGGCGCAGATTCAACCCGAAACCGTGTCGCTCGCGGCGGATGGGATCAGCATCGTCGAGCAGAACTTCGACTTCGACCTGCTGACGCCCGAGAAAATGATGGAGAAGGCTGTAGGCCAGGAAGTGACGCTGGTGCGCACCAGTCCCGGCACTGGCGCTGAGACACGCGAGAAGGCATTGGTGCTGGCCACCAATGAGGGCGTGATCCTCAAGATCGGGGAGCGCATCGAGGTTCTGCGGGACGATGGGTTACCCGTCCGGGTCATCTTCGACAAGGTGCCCGAAAACCTGCGCGCCAAGCCGACACTCTCAGTGACAATCAACAGTCCGAAAGGCGGCACGCGGCCGGCTACATTGAGCTACCTCACCCCGGGCCTCGGCTGGAAAGCCGACTACGTGGCGCTCTACAACGAGGCCGATTCGAAGCTCGATGTGCAGGGTTGGATCACTTTGAACAATTCGAGCGGCACCACCTACGACGATGCCAAAACAGTGCTCGTCGCGGCCTCCCCGGGTGGCGAGGCCCCACAACCGAACGACTGGACGCCGCGGCGGCCGCAGCCACGGCCCACCCTGGCGCAGCCCGGCACTGAGACCGGCTCGCGCGAGCGACTGGGCGATTTCTATCTATATCCAATCGCCGAGCGCACCACAATCGCCAACCTCCAGACCAAACAAGTCAGCTTTCTGGATGTGCACGGCGTTCCCGCCGAGCATGCCTACGAGTTCCGCAACCCCTGGCTCGGCACCTCCGAACAGCCACAAAGCGCACAGTCGGTCTATCGCTTCTCTACGAGCGCCAAGGCCGGCCTGGGTGACCAACTTCCCGCGGGCACCCTGCGCTTCTACATGCACGACAAGCGCGGCGAGCCGCAGTTCATCGGTGAGAGTCATATCGATCACACACCCATGGGATCGCTGCTGTCGCTTTCGACGGGGGATGCATTCGACGTCAAGGTCCGGCCTACGGTGGTCAAGAGAACCGCGCTCGGTGATTTCAACTGGCGCACCGAAATGCGCTACTCCCTGAGCAATGCGCTTCCCAAAGCGGTCACGGTGTCGTTACTGCAGGACGGCCTGTGGGGTGACTCGACGATTACGGCGGAAAGCCAGAAGAGCAAGCGGCGTAGCGCCGACGTGGCGGAATGGTCGGTGGAGATTCCGGCCAATGGCAAAGCGGAAGTCACTGCGACCATCACGACCCGCTTCTAAAAGTGCACTCCTCGCTTCGACCGCTGCTGGTGATGTTGGGATCGCTCCCGCTCGCCGCGGCCGCAAAGGATGTGGCGGTGCCGCGAGAAGGTGGTTTGTCCATCACCGTCTATCGCGCCCCGGAGCAGGCCGACCGAAAGCTCGAGTTGAATGATCTCGAAGGGTTTGCCCTGGTCACTGAAACCCGGACGGTGAACGTTCCCGAAGGCGAGAGCCGGATTCGATTCGAAGGCGTCGCGGACGGCATTGAACCTGCGAGTGTGCTCATCAAAGGGCTGCCGGGAACGCTCATTGAGAAGAATCGCGATGCGCAGGTGTTGAATCCAGCGGCACTCATCGCGGCGAGCCTGGGTCGCTCGGTCATGCTGGTTCGGACCAACCCGAAAACCGGCAAGACAACACGTACCTTCGCCAGGATCCGCACGGATGCCAGCGGTGCCACGCTGTTCGAGACTTCCGGGGGCGTCGAGGCTCTACACTGCTCCGGACTTCCCGAGACGTTCAGCTACATCACCGATCCGGGGCTGTCTCCGACTCCGACTCTCACGGCGCGCGTGAAGAGCCCCGCGGCGACAACCGCGAAAGTGACGTTGTCCTATCTTTCTCGCGGCTTTGATTGGACCGCCAACTACACCGCCACCCTCGCCGCCGATGCGAAATCAATGGATCTCGGAGCGTGGGTGACACTGGGCAACAGCAATGCGGTTGGATTTCCGTCCGCGAGAACGCAGATCGTCGCGGGCCGCGTCAATCATGAAACTGACGAAGTGGAACCTCTCGACATCGGTCCGCGCGTCGTGGCGACGTGCTGGCCGAGCGGCACTACCAGCGATATCCACCATGACAAAAATCAGGAAGTCATGGTAACAGCGACGAGGCGCTCCGACATGATGTTCAAGGCGGCTTTGGCACCTCCGCCGCCCATGCTGGCTCTGCCTGCAGCTCCTGCGATGTTGGTCCAACTGGAGCAGCTCGGCGACCTGAAACTATACCGCGTACCCGAACGCACCACCCTCAAAAGCCGGCAGATCAAACAGGTTCGCCTGCTCGACCGTCAGAACATCCCGGTTGAGCTCTTCTACGGCCTCGACATTCCGGCCAACGCCACTGTCGCATCCACAGCCGCCCAAAGAACGGCTCGAACCCGGAACGACACGGAGCATCATCTCGGACTCCCCCTGCCCTCCGGCGAGGTTGCAAGCTTCGTGACGAGCAATGACACCACGTTGCTGCTCAATCAGGTCCATTGGCGCGATACGGCCGTCGACGAAGAAGTCGAGCTGGAGTTGGGCACCAGCACTGACGTGCAGGTCGAGGCAACCCTGGAAAAAACGAATGTTTACACTCGCCCGCCCTTCCTGCGCGGCATACTGCGCTCCAGATCGGCGTTGGTGGATAGCGTGAACCGGGTTGAAATCCACAACGCCAAAAACGAGGATATTCAATTCGAGCTGAAACTGCAGCTACCCGACGGCACGCAACTGATCGCCGCCGATGCAACCCTGACAACCCACAACGGCCGGCAGGTATTCACGCTACCGGTCCCCGCCAATCGGACCGCCACCGTTCGCTACCAGACAGAGCACACCTCACCACGCCCTGCCGTCCGGTGATGAGCTGATGAACACACCGCGCCCCGTCGCCCTGATCACTGGAGCCAGCTCAGGACTCGGAGCCGAGTTCGCGCGAGCCCTGGCGGCCAGGGGGGCCGATCTCATACTGGCGGCCAGGCGTGAAGAGCGCCTGTTGGCATTGGCGAAGCAACTACAAGCCGAGCACGGCACCCGGACTGAGGTACTGGTGGTGGATCTTGCCAGCGACGACGGCATCGCGGCCGTCAAAGCCAGGATCCTGGCAACGCCCAACCTCCACTGGCTCATCAACAACGCCGGATTCAACGTAAAAGGTTATTTCCACCGAGCCCCGGTCGACATCCTCGATCGCATGTACCGCCTGCAGGTACTGGCCCCTTTCCAACTGACCCGCGCCGCCCTGGACACAATGGTCGCGCGCAATGCCGGCGCCATCATCAACGTGGCCTCCCTGGTCAGCTTCATCATGACAGTAGGCTCAGTGAGCTACGCTTCCACCAAAAGCTGGCTTCATGCGTTCACGGAAGGCATCTACATCGAACAGCGCAACGCGGGCTCGAAAGTGCGGCTGCAGTCACTCTGCCCCGGTTATGTCCTGACCGAATTTCACGATGTAGTGGGTATGGACCGGAGCGTCATACCCAAGTCTCTCTGGCTGGACGCGCCGTTTGTCGTCCAGGAGTCCCTCGACGCGCTGGAGCAAAACAAGCTGCTCGTCATTCCTGGTTGGAGGTATCGCCTGATCGTCTGGCTGGTACGACGCATGCCCGCAGCGGCCCGATACGCACTCGCCGAGCGCATGGGCAAGAGAATGAAACGGACGTAATCAGGGCAGGAGCTTGCCTGGATTCAACACGTACTTCGGATCCAGGGAAGACTTGAGCGCCTGCAGAGCCTGCAACCCCACCGGCGAGACTTCCTGTGACATCCAGGGGCGATGCTCGATTCCAACGGCATGATGATGGCTGAGAGTGCCGCCGAGCCGGAGAATCGTGTCCGTGATGAAGCGCTTGTATCCGTAGTAGTGCTCGAGCTCGCCGCCCCTGGGTTGACGGGCAGCAAACGTAAAATAGAGACAGGCACCAGTCGGGTACGTGTGGGAAATATGGCAACCGATATAACCCGTGCCATCAACTTCCCGCAGCCGCGTCTTCAAAGCCTCAGTAACACCCTCATACAACGGCAATACGTTGGACCACACAGTTGACGTCTCCGCCACGTCAGCCATGCAGCCGTAGTTCATGATGTAGTCACGCAGATACGGGATGTTGAACTTATCCTTCGACCACGTCTTGCCGACACTCTCCCCCAGCGGGAATCCGCCATGCCGCTTCACAATTTTCACAGCAGCCTCGCGCCTGGCCTCCACCGGCCCGGCATCCCCTTCAAACCCGATCACCAGGATGCATGGCTCGACGAAGCCGCGGGATTTGAGCCAACCCTTCACGCGCCGCTGAATCCAACCCTCTACGCCCGCGGCGGGCGCCTTCATGTTGAGGGCAAGCTCGGTTTCACCACTGTCCTGCAAGCGGACCATGCTGGGCGCGCAGTCCCGATCCAGACATTCCTCGATGGCGCGTACGCCGTCGGCAAAGTTCTTGAAGAGAAACCCGCGGTAGTCCTTGGTGGCCGGCGCCCTGTGGACACGCATCGTCGCCTCGGTGATCACACCGAGAATCCCTTCTGAGCCGATCATGAAGCGATTGAGATCGGGGCCCGCCGAGGAAGCCGGCACGGCCTTCGTGACGATAGTCCCGGAAGGCGTGGCCATCCGGATCGAAACCACCATGTCCTCGATCCTACCGTACGCATCCGACTGCATGCCGGCCGAACGGGTGGCCAGCCATCCTCCCAGGGTGGAATACTCAAAAGAGTCGGGAAAATGCCCCAGCGAATGGCCTTGCTGGCCGAGATCGGCCTCGAGCTTCGGGCCGAGCGCCCCCGCCTGGATGGTTGCCGTCCTGGATTGGGGGTCGAGGGAAATCAAACCGTTCATGTTGCGCAGACTGAGCGTCAACACCGGCCGCGGATTGTCCGGGTCCGGATTGATTCCACCGACAATGTTCGTCCCGCCGCCAAAGGGAATCAGGCAGAAGTTGTGTTGGTGCGCCAGCATGACGAGCGCCTGGACCTGTTCGTGCGAGTCGGGAAACAGGACTGCATCCGGCGCCCGGGTGACGATTCCATTGCGGACCCGGAACAGGTCCGGAAAGCTCTTGCCATAGCTGTGGAGCAACCGCTCGTGCGCATCCAGCGTGATCTGTTCAGGCCCGAGGATGCCGCGCAGCGTTTCGAGCATCCTTGGGCTCGTACGGGTCGCCGCCATCGCCACAGACTCGAGAGCCACCGGCAGTGTCGTGGGCGTGGCGCCGTCAACGATGCCGAGTTTGTTGACGATCCAGGGCCACAGAGTCGGCTTGTCCGCCATGGGAAAGGTGATATCCGGATCACCCCAACCGTGCCACTTCATCATGCGCAATCCTGAGCCGGCAACGGAAAGTAACCCTCCCGGATTCCGGCACGCACATACGTTTCAATCAGCGCCCGATTGAGCGGCGCGCAGGTCACTCCCAGTTGCTCGAGCTTCGAGCGCGTGTACTCACAGTCAGTCTGGGCGCTGGCATAGAAGCTGACCTTGGACACGAAGTACCAGCGATAGAACGCCTTCAACATCGTGCTGGTGTAGGCCTTGCCCTGCTTCGTGATCTGCGCGCTCTGCAGCTTCTGCTTGTAGACTTCCTCGGGCAGCAGATCAATCGGGTAGCCGACTTCGCGCAGCAGGCCCATGACCTGGGCAAAGGATTTTGCGTCGGGGTTGGTCAGGTGATAGACGTCGAAGAAGTTGTCGGAGCCGGCCGAGAGCGCGACGATTCCGCGGCTCACGTAATCCACCGGCACAACGTCATAGTGGAGATAGGCCTCCGGCATCACGCCCGTATCCATTGCGGTCCTGAACAAATCATAGAACAACCCCGTTACCCGGGTCGCCGAGTGCGGATAAGCCCCCGTGACCGAATCACCGTAAATCTGACCCGGCCGGAAGATCCGCCATCGCAGGCCTCGGCTACGGGCCGCGCGCACCATGGCCTCGGCACTGAATTTCGAGCGCTGGTAGTTCATGTGGGCGAAACCCTGCCCCAGGTCATAATCGGTTTCGCGAAAACGGACGTTCTCATCAAACGTCTTGTCGCCCATTACCGTGTAAGTGGAGACGTAGGAGAGGCTTCTGCCCGGCGTGCCGAGACAGAATTCGATCACCCGCGCGGTCCCCTGCACATTGATCGGCTCGAGGCGTTGGTATTTGCCGAGCAGGCTGGTGTTGGCCGCGGCATGGATGGTGAGCGCCGTCTCCCCCTGCAACTCGCTGAAACGTCCCGCTGACAGCCCCAGGCGCGCCTGAGTCACATCGCCGTTGAGAACCACCACCCGGGAATCAAAGGCCGATTCGAGTCCCGCATCCGCGCCGTAGATACTCAGCAGTGACTCGACCCTTTGCCGGCAGTGAACGGCATCCCTGCCACGGGCGAGGCAGAAGATGCGCGCCGAAGTTGATTGCAACAGGTCTTTGAGGATGCGCCCGCCCAGAACCCCGGTTGCTCCAGTGAGGAAAACCGTCTCGGGAAAGTCACTCAGCACCATTTGTAAGTAGACCCCATTTCGGATTAGATAGTGACACGGAGGTTCGTTGTGAAGATATACAATCTCGTGGGCTACTCGATAGTGCTGGTGTACGTGGCGGGCTGCCTGTTCTTCGCGCCCCCGCACCTCGGGCCCGGGTTGGGGCTGTTGATCGGCGCCACCTACTTCATCGTCTTCTGGTTTCTGGCCGGATTATATCTCGCCGACGTCCTGCACCTGGGAATTGCTCATCGCGCCCTCGACTACCAGGAATGGTTCATCAAGGTCGTCGTGCTGGCCAACAACTTCTTCGGCCTCTACGTCGATCCCATCGGCTGGGTCAACCGCCACCGGTTACATCATCGCTACTCGGACCAGGCTGGCGATCCCAATAAGCTCGGTAGCGATGGCTTCTGGCGCACCATGTATCTGTGCATCGTGCCCTACCCCTGCGGGCGCAACGCCGCCCGGGACCGGATCTTCCGTTCGTGGGTCTTCAGGCTGACGGCCAGCAACGGGTTTGCCGTGTTCACGCAGTTCTTCAGCCTGTCATTGCTGTGGCTGCTCGTGCGGGATCTGAAGTTTGCGCTGTGGATGTGGGTCGGGCTGCGGATCTTCGCCCTGTGGGTCAACATGATCCAGAACTACTGGACTCATACCCGCACGTTCGGCTACCGGCGCTACGATGATACCCAGGACAACGCCATGAACATCGGGGAATGGTTTCCGGTCACGGCCACCTTCAGCGCGTGTCTGCAGAACAACCACCACCACTATCCACGACTGTTGCGGCTGAGCCATGACGATTCCGAATATGACTTCGGATTCGCAACCGTGCGGTTCATGAAGTCCCTGGGGCTCGTGCGCGCCACGGTAAAAGGCCAGGAAGTGCCGGGGGACGTGCCGTTACGCGCGTTGGGGTTTTGAGCCCTGGCGTGCGGTGGGGTTTTGAGGCCCTTATGCGCGTTGGGTTTTCAACGTCCGTACGTTCTTCTTGAAGAACGGCTCGTAGGTCTGCCGGATGAAGCCCCGCGGGATCTCCTCGCCGTTCAAACCATACTTGCTCGGCCACTCATCAGCCGGGAAGTAGTGAGTGCCGAAGAGCCTGTCGATCCATGGCAGGTGGATGGCAAAGTTCTTGTCGATGGCCGCCTTCTGCGAAGAGTGGTGCCAGTGGTGATAGCGCGGCTGCACCAGGTACGGCTCGAGCCATTTCACACTGGGCCCGAAGTTACAGTGGCACCACGTGGCATGCAGGGTCACAAACACCAGGTAGGCGAGGATGATGTTCTGGGAAAAGCCCAGCATCAGCGGCACGAGAATAAAGCCTCGCACCAGCGTGTCGTCGAAGAAGTGTGAGCGGGAGCCTGCGATCCAGTCGAGGGCCCGGGATGAGTGGTGAATGGAATGAAAGCGCCACAGATAGGGCACCTTGTGGAGCGCGAAATGGACAGTCCATTCAGCGAGGTCGGCCACCACAATGGCCAACAGGAGTTGCACCAGCCACGGTAGGCTCGCAATCGCGTGCGCAATGCTCGGGACCGACAGGTACTTCGTCGCCGCAGTGGCGGGAAACAACACCAGAAACGACAGGATCTGAATCGGAAGGTGAGTGGACAGGAAGTAGATGACATCCACGGTCCACTGATCCCGGAAGGTACTCTGCTGCGGAAACTGCGGCCACAGGCGCTCCAGCGGCACGTAGATCATGGCCATCAGAAACAGGTCGAGCAGGAACCAGTCGAGGCCGATGGCCGGCCCGTTGGTCAATGTTTCGTTGATAGGCACGCTGGACCCACCCAACCCCGCGGCCGCCAGCGCCGCAAGGATACCGGTGAAGGCCAACACCTTCTTCCGGCGCAGAAACGCTGCAATCACGCCCAAGATGACCGCGGCAAAAATGAGACCCTGGATCAGGAGCCGCATGAGATGCATCGGGTAATGCGGCCGCAGCTCGGGCGAGCTCAGAATCTGCGGAAAATGCAGGCACAGCACCGCCCCGAACGCCAGGAGCCCGAAAAACGCGGCCAAAACGCCGCTCCACCAGCCGGTTCCCAAACCGGACGGCTGGTCGTCCCCAAAGAACTCGTTGATCCGCTGCTCGCTCACCAGATGACCTCTTTTCGGGCTTAACACATTCTAGCGCCCGTTCCCGCCACCGTGCCCGGAACTGGGTCGCGGTCAGCTCTGGTGGCACGGACACTGGTCGGCGATCTGATGGTCACGCTCCGGGAGCTGTTAGTCCGCCCCGGTCGCAGCCGGAATCCGGCTCACAACGCCGGTGTCCGGGGCCGGTCCCGGCCGCGTCCTAGGCCAGACTTCGTTGAGAGTATCCCCCTCATACAGCCGGCCGTTTTTCATCACCCAGTGGATGGATAACGTGTTGCGGATGTTATCCACGGGGTCGGCATCCAGAATCAGGAGATCAGCGAACTTGCCCGGCTCGATGCTGCCGACGTCCGCCGCATGGCCGATGACCTCGGCACTGCCCATCGTGGCCGCATGCAACACTTCAATCGGCTTCGCGCTACCCGAGGCCAACACTTCCATCTCCCAATGAAAGCCGAGTCCCTGCATCTCACCGTGGCTGCCGACACCAATCAGGCCGCCACTGCGTTGGATATGGAGCGCATCCGCCGCAAACCGGGAATAGGTGCTCAACTCAGGCGCCATCCAGTGCCGGTTGCGGAGCTTCTCACCGATGACTTCCGGCGGCACGAAGCGGCGGAATTTGGCGTCATTCTCGGGCTTGCGCTCAATGATGAAATCAAACAGCGCCGGCTCCCCACCGTAGAGAACCGACAATGTCGGCACCAGACTGGTGCGGCTCGCGGCAAACAACTGCAACACATCCGCGCGCAGGGGCGTCACTGGCAAAGAATGCTCATTGCCCGCGAAACCATCAATAGCGTGAGTCAGATCGAGGTCGAGATCGCTGGCCCCTTCAGTTGTCGGCATCATGCCGAGCTGCTTCGCGCCCTCCACCATGAACTGACGGCGCTCACGATCCCCAACCATGTACGACTTGATATTGCGGGTTCGATAGTAGTCCCGGTAACGGGTCAGCACATCAACCGCGTCTCGCTGGGAAACGATCTCGCTGTTGTTGAAGACCCCGGGGCCTGTTGACCAGGCGCGCGGGCCCAACATTGCGCCGGCGTCGATCATGTCCTCGTATGCAAACACATCGGTCGTGAACGGCTGTACGTCGAGCCCGCTGGTCACGCCATATGCCAGATTGACAACCAGATCCCACATGGTGTCGTCGTGTATCTGGCGACGAATCTCAAACCAATGGGCATGAGCATCAACGAAGCCGGGAACAACAAATTTGCCCCTGACGTCACGGACCTGCGCGCCGGCAGGAATCGCAACGGTACCAGTGGGCCCAACGGCTGTGATGCGATTGTCAGTAATGACAACGTCCGCTGTCTGGATCACTTCCGTGTCGCGCATAGTGGCGACTGTTGCGCCTCTTAAGACGAGGATGCCGTGCGGGACGTCGCGCGGAACTTCAACGGTCGCGTCGAACGACTGGGCGCCGCTTTCAGACGCGCCCGGCTCGGATCGATCGACGTCCGCCAGGGAAATGCGGCGGAACCGGGATCCCACAGACCACTGGATTGTTCGCCCGCCATCGGCCCAGTCGAAAAAGTCCGCACCCACACGAGTGAGCTTCACCGCCGCAGCCGCCGGCCGAGTCAGATCGACTTCTGGCGGCGCATCACCCGCCGCACCGCTCCTCCGGGGCGGCACGTCTACCAGAAACAACTCGGACGCAGTGCGAGCCAACGCCCGATCGCCCGCTGGATTCAGCCGCAACTCCTCCACCGGAATCGGCACGCCCGCATACTTCGAAGCGGCCCGCGCGCGCACCACCAGTTCCTTGCGCAAATCCGTCCCATCGATCCGGACCGAGCTGAGTCCATCGGGGCCGTAGAATCTCACTCGCTGCCCATCAGGCGTGAAATCAACCAGCCGCGCTCCAGCCGTATGCGCGATCAATTCGACTCCGCCACCCTTCGCCGACGACCTACCCTTAGCGGACAGCAAGACCACATCGGTAGGCCGGTCCGGCGAAATCTCCGTTGCTGCGCGAACCCGCTCGTAGTGGCTCGCTCTCAACGCAACGAGGCGCTTCCCATCAGGCGAAAAGCGAGGCTCGGAGTAGAACGCAGCGGCGCCGGTCAACTTCCTGGGGACACCACCCGCCGCTGGGATAGTCCATATATCGCCGCCGGATGGGTGATCCCAGGTTACGTAGACGAGTGTCTTGCCATCAGGTGACCAACTCGGCTGGAATGCCTGACGCTGGGAACCCGGCACCGCACGTGGGCGCTCAGCCCTTCCCAACTCCTGCACATACAAAGCGCCCAGAGCCGTAAAAGCAATTTTACGTCCGTTGGGTGACTGCCGCGGTGTCAGATTCACCCGCACGCGTACGGGCCCTGTCTCTTCCCGCTGCTCTACCCGTGTAGGTGGACCAAGACCCAGTTGCAGGTGTGCTTTGAACGGTATTGGAGTGACGTTGCCGGTGGCAACATCGATGTGAGTCAGCTTACCGCCGAGGCTGGCCAGAATCCTCTGATCGCCCGGCTCAAACGTGAAACGAGGCAGCAGGCCATAATAGTAGCCCTGCTCCTGGGCATCATGGTCGATGGGCATTTTCAACAAGCGATCATCGCCTGTTTCGAGGTCACGCAGCCTCAGACCTGTTTGGTCGCCCGCGCGGCTCGCGTAGGCGAGATGACGACCATCGTGTGACAGCGACAGAAACATGCCGTCGTTGATGATGACGGTGTCCGTTTTGTCCTGCAGATCATGACGGGCCACGGACCAATTGGGCGGCTGCTTCTCGGTCCAGGTGTGCCCGAGCTTGCGCGAGTAGTAAATGTATCGCCCATCCGCGGAGACAGCGGCACCCAACGCGTTGATCCTCTCATCCCACGCCTCATTGTTGGGCTGGGACTTGACGACGGGAGTGCCTTCACCGCCATCAACAGGAAACCTCCAGAGCTCGAAGGCCAACACCGCGTGCTTCATTCTCGAGACATAGACGTCCCGCCCATCGGGAGACCAGGCGGGTGAGGTAAACACGGTGAGATCACGATCGTGACTGAGCTGCCGCGGATTGGACCCGTCGGCGTTGGTGACCCAGAGGTTCATCACCCCCGAACGGTCGCTGGTAAAGGCGAAGGAGCGCCCATCCGGGGAAAACACCGGATGCGACTCGAAGGGGTTGCCGGTCAACACCGACCTGGCGACGCCGCCTCGGATATCGAGAGAAAAGATGTCGCCCAGAAGATCGAAAAGGACGGTGCGACCGTCCGGAGAGATGTCCGGCTGCATCCACGTACCTTCCTCGAGCGTCGTATCGAGGGTTCTCGATGGTTGCAGACTGAGCTGCGCGGAGGCAGGAGCGGTTGCGGTCGAAAGCAGAAGTGCGGTGAGTAGCGCGCGCGTGGGGGTAAGCCGCCAGCGCGTGGCCGTGACCCGCCAGCGCGCGGCGGTGAGCTGCAAGGGGCCCGCGCTGATCAGCAGGGGCGGGGCCGTCGCCCCCACCCCTGCTGAGTGTCGATGTGCCATCCTGATCAGAGGTGCCAATCCAACCGCAAACCATACGTGCGCGGCCGGATGATCGACCCGGCCGGCGTGATCTGGGTTGAAAACGGCGCGTTCAGAACTCCGTACCGGTCAAACAAGTTGTTTACAAATGCCATCAGGTGGTAATTCTCGTTGATAGTGTACGAGGCCCGCAGATCGAATTCATGAAAATTGCCGCGAGTGGCCGGCGGCGGATTGCCGAATGCCACTGGTGCGGTCGACAGGTAGCGGTGCGCCAGCTCGATGGCCGGCATCCCCGCTGCATCGGGCAACTGAAACCGCAGGTTGTTTGCAACTGCCCACTTTGATGAGCCAGGCAGGATCGTTCCCGCTGCATATCCGCCGCCGACGGCGAAAGTATCGGGCAGGAAAGTAGACAGCCTGGCGTTCTGGTAGGTGCCGTTGGTCGTGAAACTGACATAATGGTTGGCGTGGACCGTGGCGGAAAACTCGACGCCGTCAATCTTCGCGCTGCCAGCATTCGTGACATAGGAATAGAAATACGGCGCATCCGTGAACAGCCGCGCCTGGATGTTCTTCCAGTCGATGTGGAAGCCGGTCAGATCAAGGAATATCCGGTTGTCGAGCAGGGACAGCTTGGTGCCGATCTCGTAGTTCTTCACCTTGTCACTGTCATAGCTCTTCGGAATGCCCGGCAGGATCGCGGCATTGGGATTGGGACCGCCCACCCGGAAGCCTTCCGAGTAAGTGGCATACACGAGCGTTCCTTTCTCCGGGCGCCAGGCCAGGGTGGCCTTGGGAGTGAAGCCGTTTTCACTTTGAGTTGTACCAAATGTAGCGTCGGCCGGCGTGAAGCTGCCACCGCCCAGTGATCCGGCCTCGTTGGTAATCGTGGCGCCGTTCTTAGTATCGTAGTACCGGCCGCCGACGGTGAGCTCAATCTGGTCAATCGGCTCGTAGGAAACTTCACCGAATACACCGAAGTCCTTGTTGTAGGTATCGGAGATGTACCCGTAGATCGCATCGCCCGGCGCCAGCACGGACCCGGGAATACCGCCGAACTCACCCGGATTGGCATCAATGAAGGCCGCGGCCCCCTGCTGATAAATGTGATCAGCGCTGGATTTGTCGGCGCGCAGGAAGCTCGAGCCGATCAGCCAACGCAGGGGTCCACCGTTGTCCTTCGAGGCCAACCGCACTTCCGCCGTCTTGATATCGGCAAAAGCGTTGGTGATGTCATAGGCAGCAGCAGCGCCAGTGGTATTGCCGGTCACGTAGAGGTAGGGATACGTGAACACCGTGAAGTTGGTCTTCTTGTCATAGGAACCCAACACCGTCAGGTTGGCGAAACCGACGTTCTGGTCCAATCGCAGGCTGGTGAGCCAGAAATCGGTCTTCTGCGGCTCCTCACGCGGAGTATTGCGCTCGTACGTACCCAGTGTCAGGTACGTTTGATCGTCGAGCTTCGTCTGCTGATACGTGCTCATCAGCGTTACGGTAGTGTCTTCGCTCGGCTCGTACACCAGCGAGCCACGCGCACCCTGGGTTCTGAAGTCGTTGCTGCCCTTCTGGCCCGTTCCGGTGTTGTCGAGATAGCCTGCGTCAAATCGTTCGACTGCCGTGACACGGACAGCCAGCACGTCGTTGATCGGCACGTTCAACATGCCTTTCACGGCATAGTTGAGCTGCCCGTCCTGGTTTCTTCCGCCACCCAGCAGAGCTTCTGCCGCCGAATCAAACTTCTTCGGATCGGCGGTCTTGGCCACGTAGTTGATGAGGCCACCCAGGGTGGAGGAGCCGAACAACGTACCCTGTGGACCGCGCAGAACTTCGACACGGTCCAAATCGAACGTGTCGATGTCCGGGATGCCGATCGGGAAGCCAGGTTCCACCAGGGCGATGTCATTCAGGTAGTAACCGACGGTGGTCTGGCCCTGCTCGTGATACGTCGTTGCGGCGATACCACGGATGACGATCTCCGAGACGCCAGGCTGATAGTCATTGAACACGACACCGGGGATGCGAGTGACGTAGTCAGCGAGACTATTGGCGTTCGATTCCGCGAGATCCGCACCCGTCACCGCGCTCATTGGGACGGCAACGTCACGCACACTTTCCGTGCGTTTCGTGGCTGTGACCAGGACTTCCTGGAGAGCATCCGAAGACTCGGCCGCCAGAACTGGAGCGGCGGACAAGCTCGCCAATGTGCTGAATGCGAGCGCCTGGAAGGACCCACGGCAGAATCGAGACATAGTTGTTTTTCCCCAAAAATCCGAAAATAGCTCCCCTCCTTGCAGGTTTCGCTTCTGCAGTTCATTTAAAAACATCCAAAATCGCGATATCGAGGGGTCCACGACGGTCGCCCGGAATGCGCCGTGGTCCCGTGTACGTAGCAGCGACGCCATGGTCCCGTCCGCGCCCAGGCGTTGGAGGTTGCGTGTCGCACACCAAGCCTGTTTAGGCTTACCGAATGGGCATTGGAGGTCTGCACATGCTGAATCGCCGGTCATTCCTGACGCACTCTGCGTCGCTCGCAGTCGCTGCATCTATCCAGGCAACTTGGGCTGCTGACCGACCCTTGGACATTGCATTGATCAATGCGAAGGTGTGGACCGGACGTCCTGGCGGCGGCGGTCGGGAAGCGGCGGTCGGCATCACTGGCGACCGGATCACCGCCGTGGGTGCGGACGCAGTGAATGCACGCACTGCGAAATCCACCCGGGTAATCGACCTGCACGGCGCCTTCGTGATGCCTGCGTTCGTCGATAACCATACACACTTCCTGCGTGGCGCCGTGATGCTCACGCAGCCGAATCTGCTGGACTCGAAGAGTCGTGCTGACTTTGCAGCTCGGCTCGGCGCTGCTGCTCATGCTCGTCCAGGGAAATGGATTCTTGGCGGTTCGTGGGACGAACAGCGCCTCGGAGGTGAGTTACCGACGCGCCAGTGGATCGATGGTGCGACGGGGGACACGCCGGTGGCGGTGCCTCGAACCGATTTGCATAGTTACCTGCTGAATTCGGCTGCACTCAAACTGGCGGGGATCACTCGCAACACTCCGGATCCTGCGGGCGGCGTCATCGTCCGGGATGCCAAGGGCGAGCCCACCGGTGTACTCAAGGACAACGCGAAGGACATCGCTGATCGCGTGATACCCGCGCCGACGGATGCGGACACTGAGGAGGCTATGCGTAAGGGGATTGCGCACGGGCTCAGTAAAGGGGTGGCGCAGGTACACAACCCTGAACCGTTCGATTGGAACACCTATTTCGCCTTGCGCCGCCTGCGTGCAAAAGGTGAAACCGACATGCGGTTCTACACCATGACTCCCATTCAGGACTGGGAAAAGATGGTGGCCATTGTGGCGAAGGACGGGCGCGGTGACGATTGGGTCCGATGGGGAGCAGTGAAAGGACTGTCCGATGGATCACTCGGGTCCCGTACTGCCGTTTTTCACGATGACTACGCCGACGCTGCCGGACAGCGCGGGGTTCGCGTAAACAGTCTGGAAAACCTGCGCACCTGGGTCACCGCCGCTGACGCTCACGGCCTGCAGGTAGCAATCCACGCCATCGGTGATGAAGCCAACGATAACGTGTTGGATCTGTTTGCCGAGGTTGCTGCCAAGAACGGCGCGCGCGACCGTCGCTTCCGCATTGAGCATGCGCAACACCTGACGGCCGCCGCCGTTGCGCGATTTGCGAAGCAGAAAGTGATTGCATCCGTGCAGCCCTATCACGCTATCGACGATGGTCGATGGGCTGTGCGCCGCATCGGGCCAGAACGGCTCAAAGGCACTTACGCGTTTCGCTCTCTGATCGACAGCGGCGCTGTTGTCACATTCGGTTCGGACTGGCCCGTGGCTCCGTTGGATCCGCTCACCGGCCTGTATGGCGCAGTGACTCGCCGCACGATCGATGGCGCCAATCCCAACGGTTGGCTGCCTGATCAGAAAGTGCCGATCGAAAAGGCGCTTGTCTGCTACACGAGAAATAATGCCTATGCGGGGTTCATGGAAAACCGCACCGGGCAGATCGCGCAAGGGTACCTGGCTGACATTACGGTGCTGGACTCTGATCTGCTGACTATCGAGCCGGAGAAGATCCCCGGCGTCAAAGTGCTGCATACTTTTGTGGGTGGAAAGCAGCGGTTTGGCGAAGGCGCCTGATCTCAGGCGCGGGCGGCTCGCGCCAGCGTGTTTAAGGCAACTCGCGCTTCATCCTCCCGCAGGCTTGCGAAACCGATGCGCAGGCCTCGGGGCGATGACTTACTCGTTGCAAACGATCTCGAATCCGCTACACGCACACCCAGTTCGGGCAAGCGTGCTTCCATTCGATCCAGGTCTGCTGTCCGTTTGAAAGTCAGCCAGAACGCCAACCCTCCATCCGGCATCCGGAAGTTGACCAGGTCGCCCAACTCTTGCGTCAGCGATTGCGCGAACGCCTGTCTGCGCGCGGCGTACACCTGAAACACCTTCCTGGCGTGACGACGCAGCTCGCCGCTTTCAATCAGATCGGCGGCCGTATTTTCAGTCAGTGTGTTTCCCATGGAATCGATGAGCGAGACCGTGTGGGCCACGGCATCGATAAACGGCTTCGGCGCTGCGATATACCCAATGCGCAAGGCCGGCAACAATAGCTTGGACAACGAGCCGACATAGAGCACTCGCGACGGGGCGTAGCTCGCCATCGGCAACAGGGGCTGCGACTCGAAGTGGAATTCGTGATCGTAGTCATCTTCGATGATGGCGAAGCCGAACTGGCGGGAAAGCTCGAGGAGGCGCAGGCGCCGTTGGGGGCGCAGGGCCACGGTTGTCGGGAATTGATGATGGGGCGTCAGGAAGATGGCCTTGACCGAGTGTGCGCGGCATTGACGCTCGACATCCGCGACATCAACTCCTTCATGGTCGAGCTTCACGGAGACTATGCGTGCACCGCAGGCTGACAATGCTGCCACCGCGGACTCGTAGGTCAGAGATTCAACGAGGACGGTATCGCCGGGCGAAATCAGTGTACGCGCGATGATGAAGATTCCGCTTTGGCTACCGCGCGTAATGCAGATGTTTTCCGCCGTAACGGCCAGGCCCCGCTCCGACTTCAACATGGTGGCCACTTTCTCCCGCAACCGCGGCGAACCCCGCGGGTTGCCATACAACAGCCGGTTTTCCCGGAAAGCCCGCTGAATACTGGAGCGGTAGGCCCGGCTCAACACCTCAGCGGGAAACAAACGGCTGTCAGGTGATCCTTCATCCAACTTGACCCAGTCGCCCGTGGGCAACGCGAGGGGACGGGACGGGGGCAGGTTGAATTCGTACTCGGGCACGGTGTCGGCCGGCTCCGCGGTCACCGGCGGGCGGGCTCGCCTGGCTGGCGTTTCCGGCAAGGAGTCAGCGACTACCGTCCCGCGGGTGCCGGCGGCCAGCAACCAACCTTGTGCGATGAGATCCTCGTACGCCAGGACGACGGTCTTGCGGTTGACACCCAGCGATGTCGCCATTGCGCGGCTGCTGGGCAAATAAGTGCCGGGCTGCAGTCGGCCGCGCTCGATCTCCTGGATCAGACCGTGGACGATCTGCAGGTACAGTGGCATGGTGGACGATGCCTGCACTCCACCCAACACCAGTTTCCAGGGACGCAGCATTGGCCCCTCCTGGGGGACTCTTTATGGATGTTCCGGGGTCCAATCGTAGCATTCCCACTGGTCCCTCGTTTGTGCGAGTGTTGGCTGTTGCTGGGTGACCTGGCGCGCCTGAGACTGTGCCCCTGAATGACCAACGCAGCGAAATCACCCTTCGAGATCTACTCCGACGCCGATATCGTCGATCAGATCCGCGAGTTTCCCCTCGCCTGGATCTGCGCGGTGGGCGGCGATCCCTTGCAGTCGACGCTGCTGCCCCTGCTTCCAGAAACGGACTCACAAGGGCGGTTGCGCACCCTGCTCGGCCACCTCCCGCGGCGCAATCCACTTTTTCAGGCGTTGACATCCGATGCGCGCGCCTACGTACTCTTCACCGGCCCTCAGGCTTACGTGTCGCCCGCTTGTGTTTCCGATCCTGCCTGGGCGCCCACATGGAATTATGCTCAGGTTCGGATCGAGGCCACTGTCAGGTTCAATGAGAACGGCATCGATGAGGCTTTACACGCGCTGACCGATGCCATGGAAGCTCGCGAACCAACCGGCTGGACGCCGGAGGCCATGGGCGCCCGCTATTCAACATTGTCACGCGCGGTGGTGGCCTTCCGCGCCGAAGTGAATCGGCACCAGGCCCGATTCAAACTCGGGCAGGACGAGAAACCCGAGCGCCTGCGTGAAATCCTGGAACGGCATTCCGATCCGACACTGGTGCGGTGGATGCGGCGATTCAATGCGGGACGCTGCTGACCGCCGCACCGGGGTACCCGAAGGTGTAATGGCAAGTCTTTGACATCCTTGGTCTGATCGCTTTTTGATCGAAGCTCGTGCGATGGAGACCTGCGGATGTCCGACAAACTAAACTACGATCGTCGTCAATTCATTGGCGCATTGGCCTGTGCCAGCACTGCTGCCGCTAGCGCCGCTACAACTAATGGTGCTACTGGAACTGAGGGTGCCGCTGCAACTGACGGCGCCGCGGCCCATGGCAATGGAGCCCACCGCACGCTGCCTACGATCGCACCGGCCACATCATTTTCGGCTCCGCTGAAGCAAATCAATGCCGGCCCACTCAACGTCGGATACATCGAGGCCGGCTCTCCCAAAGGACCTCCTGTGCTGTTGCTGCACGGTTGGCCTTACGACATCTACGGCTTTGTCGACGTTACACCCCTACTCGTAGCTGCCGGCTACCGGGTCATTGTTCCTTATCTGCGTGGCTACGGGACCACGAAATTTCTGTCCGCAGACACTCCCCGCAACGGACAGCCCGCCGCTCTCGCCCACGACATTGTCGATCTGATGGATGCTCTGAAAATCCAGAAAGCCATCGTTGCCGGCTTTGACTGGGGTGCTCGTACAGCCGACATCGTGGCTGCTTTGTGGCCGGAACGATGTAAGGGCCTCGTATCCGTCAGTGGTTACCTCATTGGGAGCCAAGCCGCCGGCAAGGTTCCGCTGCCTCCGCAGGCGGAGTACCAATGGTGGTATCAGTTTTATTTTGCGACAGAACGCGGCAAGGAGGGATATACCCGGTACCGGCGCGAATTCTCCAAGCTCATCTGGAAGCTAGCATCTCCCCAGTGGAAGTTTGACGACGCCACATTCGATCGAAGCGCCGCAGCGTTCGACAATCCGGATCACGTTGACATCGTCATCCACAACTACCGCTGGCGACAGGGTCTGGCACAGGGTGAGGCAAAGTATGACGAGCTCGAGCAGCGTCTCGCCGCCGGCCCCGAAGTCACAGTCCCGACCATCACACTCGAAGGCGACGCCAACGGCGCGCCGCACCCACCATCAGAAGCCTATGCAAAGAAGTTTGTAGGCAAGTACATACATCGCACGATCACGGGTGGCATCGGTCACAACCTTCCGCAGGAGGCTCCACAGGCATTTGCACAGGCGGTGATTGATGTCGACAAGCTGAGGGAGGGTTAGGCCGCGCTTTCGACGAGTTGCGTGATCTCAGAAAGCCATGCGGCGCGTTGCTGGGCGGTGCTACCCGACACAGGCGCATACATGCGTCTCACAACATTACTGACGCCGCACAGTCCGAATATGCAATTCTTCCAGAGCGTTTCAAGTGGATCACCGAATGCTGTGACCTCACGCTCGGTCGGTGTGTTGGAGGTGTTGACGACCATCGCAAGTCGGGCACGTAGAAGACCAACAGGAACCCCTTCGAATCCCACTCCAGCGGGATAGGCGTATGCAGTGTTCAGCCGAAACACGCGGTCTATCCACCCCTTGAGAATGGCTGGAGGCTGCCCCCACCAGTTCGGATGGAAGACGAGAATCAGGTCGGCGCGCGCCAGTTCTGAGCAGTGCTGCTCGACGAGCATGTTCGACGAACCTACGTTGCCGTCTTCCCCTGTTGGCTGAATCGGGTCGAAGTGCTCGGCGTATAGATCGTGATACGCCACCTCGTAGCCTCGAGTGACAAGCACCTGCTCCGCGACGGACGCCATGGCGTGGCTCAGGCTATTTGTGCTCGGATTCGCGACAACGATCAGGGCCAGCATGTATCGGGTCTCGTGCTTTGGTAGATGAGAGCACTTGGGTGGCCCACATGCGGCTCCACACGGCTGCCCTGGTAGGGCGGAAGGCCCTGGCAGGTATAGTTTGGTCGGGGTGACAGCCAATCCACAAATCTTGCTACCAATATCGTGGCGTTTATCATACCTGCACATCGTCGCAATGTGCAGCACATCAGCCGCATAGCTGCTTAAGTCATTAAAGGCCGTCTCGGTGTATCTACCGGGGCGGCCCTTCCTACTGCCCGCGTAATCCGGCCCCGGCAGCCGTCCGGGTACACCCCGCCACACACTACCTACTTAGCCGTATTGGTTTCACTTGTGGATGACCTGCCTCCAGCGATGCCAGTGTCGACATCGGTTGTCGAACTCGAAGTCTCATAACTTTCGAGCTTTCCGTCCTTACCAAAGTGAAACCGGGTCATGCTCGATTGACCCGTCGCCCCGCCAGCGAACAGGCCAACAACCGGGATGAAACTTTTCGCCTTAGCCTGTGCATGTGTGTAAACGTAAGCAATCGACCGGGTGCCATCGCTCTCTGTCGTCTGCACTTGCGGTGGTCCGAGCGCCTTTATTACGTCCGCCTGCGTCGTGATGCCTTTCTGGAATTGTGTTAACGACGTGTCCTGGACCTGCGTACCCGACGATGCGCAGCCAGACATTATCACGGTCGCGGCAGTTGCTACTAAAATTTTCATGTAGTTATCTCGTTGTTGTGTCGCCGCGCCCGGAATCCTACAGGGGCGATAAACCTTGGATCAACCATTCACAGGCCTCCTAACGTTTATCGAGCGGGCGTCCGCCACCTCAAGACTTGCGCCAGCAGCTCACAGGGATCAACTCCCAGTACCTCAGCGATCGCGACGAACTCGGCAAAATACAACTGACGGTCGCCGGTTTCGATTTTTGAGCAGCGATAACGGGGCCAACCGAGCAGCTTTGCGAGATCCTGTTGCGTGACCTTCAACTCGCGCCGGACGGCTCCGAGGACCATGATCGCGGCCCGGTACGACGGATGCCACACGGAGGCCGGGTCATTTGGCTCCAAATTCACTTCGCCTCCTTCGCTGGTGCGGGCGGGGCGTTTGTTCGGCGCGGAACGGGCGGGAGCGCCCATAGGAGGTCGCCCAGTTCCCGCGCTTGCGCGCGAATAACTTGCCTCACCGTGTCGCCTATCTCGTAGGGCGCCTCGCGTGCGATGCAGAGGTTCATTACCATTACCTCCAGATCCAACAGCAGGTCGTGAACCTTTTTCAGCTCGACGTGCGCGGCCACCAACGCATCGTGAAATTCCGTTACGCTCCCAGCGCTCTCGCCCACTGCCGCCAACATCGTCAGCGTGCCTTTGCGAAGCGTTTCGCAATGATCGAGGAATTTGAGTAGCCTCGCGTTTGCGGGCGACTCCTCGGCGGCTCGCACGATGCTGCGTGCGGCTTCGATTTCGGCTGTGTTCATAGTTCCCGCGCCTCGTTACTACATGTCTGAATACCTGCCCACAACGACGCCTACAACGCGTGCATCGGGCGGCACGTTGATGAACTTGTCAGGCCAGTCTTTGTTCAGCGGTTTGAGAAAGCGGCGCTCCCCCTCGACCACGAGGCGTTTTAGTATCATTTCGTTGCCCAGGCGGACTACGACGTCTTTGCCATGTACGGGCGCAACGTCGGGATCAACATAGACGATGTCACCGTTGCGGTAAGTGGGCTCCATAGACTCGCCGGCCACTCTCATGGCGATGGTCCGCACGCCATGCCGCTTTTTCGGGAACTCGATCCAGTCCGTCGCGTCGCTGAGTTGATCCAGGCGTGTGGAGTCCGCAAGTCGTCCCACTTGTGCGAAAGTTAGAAGGGGCACGCGGCGCGGTATCCTACTCTGCTGAAGAGTTTCCACGGACCCATCTACCAACTCGCCACCTTCCGCAAGGGCAGCCAGAGCCGAGTACGAAATTCCGAATGCGTTAGCTAAGCGTTCAAGGTTGTCGGACTGCGGGTCCACCTCGCATCGCAGAATCCGGCCGATGGTGGACTGTGTTACTCCCGATCTCTTCGCGAGCGCTGTCTGTGTCCGCAAGTGCCTGTTCGACGCCATCAATCGCTTAATGGCATTGCTCCACTCCGGTCTTACCGTGTGCAGTCGTTTAGCCACGAATGCACCACCGTGACCGAAGCGCCCATCGCGGTGCCGCGCTCCACACCAACAAAAACGCCCCCCACGAGCGATAACCCTTACGTTGCCCCTCGCGGTAACTCATTGTTACCCCTCCTCGATAGGCATGAGCAGGTCGTGAAACGAACAGTTCAACCCGTGCGCCAACGCCTCGAGATTCACTAGGGCGACATTGACTGTTTCTCGTTCGACATCACGGATATAACCCAACCCCAGCCCGGTGCGCCGTGCCAGATCGGCTTGCGTGTAGCCGCGCGCTTTTCGCAACCGCTTAAGGTTTAGGGCCAGACATCGGAGTGTCTCTGGAGTCGCCTCTCGATTCTCCTTCCTGCTCATCCGTGTTCACCCCGCAAGCGGGCGAGCGTCAACGTCAACATCAACGGTGCATCAGTGTCCATCGCATGGGCGAGTTTCACCAAGTTCCAAGTATTCGGAATGCGCTCGCCGCGCTCGTACAACGATATGGAGGTACGATCTATCGCAGCGGCCTGTGCCAAACCCTCTTGCGATAAGGTTGTCGTGTCGCGGACGCTTCGCAAGACACCGGCAAGTGCCGTGCGAAACTGTTTCTTTGATGGAAGGGGTGTCAATGTTCCAGTCACGGCAACGCCCTCGCGGCAAATGTTTCTAAATGCGCGACCTGCTTGTCGAGGACAACTACGATGCAGTCGTACACCGTGTGTGCGATTTCAACGAAATGCCGGTTGGTCTCGGCCTGTGGCAACGCCAAAACAATGGTCGCCGCTGTGTGCCTCGCGCTGATCAATCGTTCCCGAACGTCGTGGAGTTCACGAATTGCCTGGAGTCGGGAGAGAACAGCAGGTGGAAGTTTGCTTCGGTGCCGGGACGAGAGCCCCTTGACAGGCGCGCGGGTACGCGCCAACTTAACGTCAGCCATGTGTTACCTCTATATTAGGTGACCTTGGTTAGGCGTTCGGGTGGTGTTACCAGCACCGCCTGAACGCCGCCCACTCTAGACAGATATCTAAAGGTGGGCCACAGAAGATTTCAGCCGGCCCTTTTGCGCCTGCCACCAATGCGGCAGCACCCGCCGAGCCCGGTCCCGCGCTAAGAGTCGCACCGATAACTCGCCTCGCCAGATGTATGCAACTGGATTGAGCTTCCGGGGCATGACTGGACCTATCCGCTCATTTATGTCATCGTGGCCACGTTTGCTGTAGCGCCGCCGTAGTGATTACGCCGGTGCAGTGCTTGTAATAACAGCACCAGATCTACGGAAGTGGCACGCGCGGTGAAGATGCCAGAGACCTCCTTCCTCGACTGAGCAGAACTCCCCCACTAGGTCTTGTTGATCCTACTTCAACAAGCGCACGCGACTCGCGTGAGGGGATTGCTTATGAACGCTCAATCTGCAGCCGACTTTCCGACCTCCAATCATTCCGTAGTTGTTCAATTTTCGCGCGGGGAATTTCCGCTCGACGACCTCGATGCTGCAGCCGATGCGGCCCTTGCCGAGGTTGAACGCACGAATGACAGTGCGCTGGTGCACACAAAACTCGGTCGCAGCGCTTGGATGACGATTGGGGAGGTATTCGACAAGAAACATGAGTCCCTTAAACGCTCGAACAAGTTGTTCGGCATTTGGGTGCGTGAGAGAAAGCTCAATACCGGTCGTTGCGCGCTATCGAGCGTCCGTTCCGATGCAATGTGGATGTGGCGTAACCGGGCTATCTTAGAAGGATTCGAAGATAGCATTGCGCATCCGACGGCACTCCGGGCAGCCGCTCGTCGTGCGGGTTACCTCTGGGCCACAGATGACAAGCCCGACACCAAGCCGAAACCGGACCCAGATAACTCCAACTCCAATTCAACCGGCAGTAAGTCTCGTCGGTCGCGCACGCGCAAAATATTCGAAGTGTCTGACGATGAGTTGGCGACCATACCGCCGGAACTCCACAACCGTTATCGGCAAATGCGTGAAAAGGAACATGCGGCGGAACAGTTGATGCACCATGCGGAGCGCCAGCGCGAACGTTACCAGCGCAAGATGAAGGGAATCGATGGGGTCAGCGAATGGCTCTCGAAGCAGGAGGCGCATACGGTCGTTCGCGTCCTTGCCGCCAGTCCTCATGCGGAACGGGTAGATGCACTGGATGTGTTCTCGCGCGTGATGCCGCTGCTGGAGGGCTAGGGCTATGAAACTTCCAACAGCCGTTGAACTGCAAACGAGTGCACCCTGCCTGTACGTCGCCCGGGGCTGGGATCTACCGTGCCACACCGAATTTATGGGAATGGTAAGTGACCGCCTCCCGGAACATGCACGCGAAAAGCTTCGGCGTGGTCGCTACAACCGCATGGCCGGGTTTAACTTCGAAGGCACCTATTACGACCGGCACAGCAGTTGCCTTTTCTGGGTGCGTCCGCCGGGCAGTTTCATGCAGGACCACGCGGTGATGTGGGTAATAGCGGGCCTGTCGGAGCATGAGGCGACCGACATAGTTGACTGGCACAACAGTAACGTGCCCAGTCGTAGCATCTACGGTGTCGATAACTTCGTCGCTGCGGTCGATGAACTGTTTGATAAGCAACTGACTATCGCGCGTGTTGACTTGTAGTCGATACCCCCCGCCCAATCCCAAAGAGACACGTGCAAAAGGACGGCGCGTGTCTTATAAACGACGCTCGTTAACAAATCCGGAAGTAACATGCCTACTGCTCGCGTTTACCTCGATCCGCAGAGAATGGCACCCGCTAACACCGCCGCGCTCGAACTGTACGACAGGACCTCGCTTTGGGTCGCTAACGCTGCCGGCTGCGCGCAATCGACTGTACAGAGGATGACTAAGGCGGACCTGTTGGACCACGTCGTAACGTCCGCTGGCTCCTACCTTTACCAAGCCTCAGTCGTCGCCCAGGTCCGGCACTTGAAAAGCGCCAACATCAAGCGACGCGGTTACGGAACGATGCGCAAGGACGCGGCGTCGCGGGTTTAGTCTCATGTCCGCAATACTTTCGCCGAAAGTGTTAGATGCGATTCACCGTATCGATCAACCGTTCTGGCTTGCGGCGATTAGCACTGCAGAGGCCCGGTTGAAAGAGGAGGACGCACGGCGACGTGTAAGTCCTATAAAGCGGATTCCATTGCTGCGCCCACCCATCCATCGCATTCCACTCGTTCGCCACGCAGACGCCACGAGCAGCCGTCCGAGCGCCTGAAATGTACAGCACGGCACGGACGCCCCCGCCCAACAGCACCGACCGGACCTATGACGACGTCTACGCGCAACTGCTGCGCACGCCGTATTCGTTCGATGTTTCTTTGACCGCCACGCGTGATTGGGATCACTTGCGCATGCTCGCGTTGACACGGACATTTGTTGATGAGCTAGAAAGGCTCGCTGTACGTGCAGGCAACACGACGGGGCGTGCGCACTATGTGGCACGGCTCGCTTCAAAAGCGCCGCAGGTGCGCGCCGCGCGCCTGTTTGTTGGCCTCGTGGGCGGGAGGATAGAGAAACACATGATAGGCGCCGCATGGGCGCGGTGCGGCCAACGCTCCGCGCTCTCACGCGGGGAGTTTAATCAAAACTTTGAGATGCCGCGATTCCTACGGGGTGCGATGCGCACGACGCGGTTCATTCTTATCGACGGCAAAAAGGTAACTTTGCGATACGACTGACAGAATGGAAGCGGCGCCTTTTACACCGACCAAAGCGAAAAGGCGCGCCCCAATATCAACAGAGAGAAAGTATCAATGCGTCCGAACTATACCCCGATCACGGCGACCAACGAAACATGCAACGCACGTCCGCCACACATCGGGCGCTGACCCATGCTTACCGATCGCGCACAGGACGTGCGCCCGCTGCAGGACAAGGAGATCGCAGTCGCTTGTCTTCAAGCAGCCATAAAGTCGCGCGCCACCACCACAGAAACCCCTACTCGTTCCCAGCAGTCCAACAAAGCCAAAAAGCGAAATGTATTTGCCCATAACGTTTGCAAGTTGGTGAAGAAGTTTGGTGAGGATAATACGCTGGTCGGTATGTTAACTGTGGTAGCGGGTACGAGTGATAAGGAAGTGGAAGCGCGCTGGGATTGCTTGCGCAAGTTAGTCAAAAAAGACTATGGCTGCGCAATCATCAAACGCGAACGCCACCGCCGTGGAACACGACACTTGCATATCGTTCTACCTACACACTTTGGGAAGCCTGTACGCGATGGAACTGGGAAACCTATCGCCTATGCCGCACGTCGCGAAAACGAGCATTTCAAATCCCTCGCGCGCCGTTGCGGTTTTGGCGAACGTAGTAATGTAGGGCCTATAAAGAAAAACAAAGAGGCTGTTGGTTGGTACCTTGCGAAGCAGCTCTCCCATTTATCCGCAAAGGATGCCGGCGCACACCTCGTAACGTATATCAACCGCGAGGCATTTGGGGGAGTAGCTGAGATACCTCTGGAACACGAAAAGCCTGACTGGTGGCAACATTACTTCTCGATGTTCCAGACCTTTCAGTTTCGCCGGGGCCGGTTAGCAGCCAACACGAAAGAGGCTCTCGTTGCCTACCTGAAGAAACAGTACCGCGCGCAGTGGAAGATCCATCTGGATCGGTTGCTACTGGCGCTCTATCACAGTAGCGGCAGTTCTTTGAAGACCAAATCCTACGAGCAATTGCGAGTGCAAAGCGCACAGTCCTCAAAATGGCGCAGACACTGGCTAAAACTGCGCCGTCGTCACGACATGCTGCGGTCCTGTCTCGGTTCGCCGCACGCCAACACTACACTCGATGCACAAGGAGATGCATAGATATGGAACATCAGAATCCATTCGCTCGTCGCAGTACCAAACTGGAAGCCATCCAGTATCGCAGTAGGCAAGGTACTGGATACGCTACCCACTTCGATGATTCGCGGCACTTGCGCACAACCGGTGCTCGTCGCGGGCGATCAAGTGTTTCTGGATCCTCAAATGCAGCCGCACGTCGAACGATTGCAGCACCGGATGCGAAGTCACCGGCACTCGTACGGGCGGTGGCGTTAGGTCGGGCGGGCGCAAAGGAAGCGCTTGAACAGCTCGACAATGCGGTGCGCGAACAACAGGCGATAGTGGATGCGGCCTAAGCAGCTCGTTTCACGAAGATTGGGAGCGGCTCGACTTTTACCTTGGGAGGCTGATAAATCGCATCGACCAACGCTTCGCGCTCGCGCATCAAACACGACCAGAGGCCGCGAAGGCAGCAAGGCAAATCTGTCTCCGAAAAAGACTCTGGGTGCCGCGCGACTAATTCCAACAAGCTCATTGGCGATTCCTCTGGTAGTGATATACCAATGAAGCGAAATGTAGCTAGGTTGCGTGTGAAACGCGAGAGATGTTGCAATTCGTTGGTGTTGCATTTCGTGTACCAATGGCCACATTATCGCATTGTTGTTTTTGTAATGGATTGAGTCGCAAATGGATGTTGCTCTTGGTAGTGAGCGCGTAAAGCGCAGATACCAGCCGCGCGCCATACGGGTCCGCCCAGAGGACCTGCAAACTACATCCGGCATCCGCCGATTATCTGCCAAGATCGCAGACGCGGTTTCTCGTGGCGCACTAACCCCGCTGCGCGCACAGGCAATGCTGGCATCCATTCGTGTTGGTGGCAGTGCGACGGAAATGGAAATTGCAGAAAGGCTGGAACGGCAGCTCGCCGAGGCCAACCGCGCGCCCATTGCGCGCGTGCGAATCCTACACGATGCACAGCCGGCGGTTCTCGATGCGGAAGTCACGGAGGTACTGCCGTGAGCTCGCAGCTTGCGCCTTTGCTAGATAAAGATCAGCCACTTACGGCTGAAAAGCGCCCTACCCCATGGTATGGGGTTACAGGATTACAACGCACACCGCACACGCTTGCGCTATTTAAACCAACCCTCGATGCACCAACGAGCCTCTGCAGCCGCATTCAGTTTTTCAGTTTTCTTCGCGGACCGACGAGCGCCGAAGATGCCGCGTTGTATTTGCCGCCGCCTATCGTCGCGGCACTCTGCCCGTTGGTGTGGCCGGTGCCCGGCGGTCAGTTTATCGGACTGCAGCACTGGTACCTCGATTACAACAAGGATGGTCTGGAGGCAACAATCGTGTACCTCGGTGCCAAATCCATCTGTGTTGGCTGCCTTGTGCGTGACGTCACGAGTGCGCAGGCGCAGCGTTTGTTTGACCGAGTGGACCGGGACATTGACCACAGCCGCATCGCGATCGACCACATCACGGACACTTTGAAGATCGTGCTCGGGCACGCCTTCGCGGTTCCCGTGCCGCCACGCGAGTTGGGCGAACAACCGAGGCCCGCTGTGACCCCACGCACCGTACTGGTCGTTACAGGATCGCGGCACAGCGCCCACGACGTTTGGGGACAAAAAGGATCTACCGCCGACCCCACCGCGCACGCAGCTTCAGGCGCAGCGACTTACGACGCCACGCGAAGCTAAGGCGGGCCGGAACGATCAAAAGGATTTTAGAAAGGACGAAGTTGAACGCAGAGACGAGCATGCCAATACCTCGTAATACAGATACTCCCCCTGTATGACGAGGAAACACAAAAAATGCGTCAGAGATGGCGCGTCTATATTCAGACTACGCGGCAAAAGCAGTCTCTGCAACTATATTCTCGTACCACAGTGTTGCAGAAATGGACATCCCAGCATTACCTAGATACGGAAGTTGAACCAACATGAATGCAGTAACGAGACTGTTCACTCGAACCCCTGCACCTATCCCAACCGCCGAATCGATCCTTGAAGGTCACAAGGCGGTAACGCGCAAGGCGCGGGCAGAAGTGGTGCAGCTTGCCGACAGTGAAGCATCAGAACAGGCGCACGTGTCGGCTGAGGTCGCCGCTCGCAATCGGATTGCGGATCTTGAGCGGCGGATCGCCGACGCCCGCGCTGACGAGCTCGTCGACGGGGGCACCTCAGTCGACATAGGTGACCTGCAGACTGCCCTCGACGATGCGAAGCGGCAGGCGGACGCGCTGGCGCCTCGCGCAGCCGTGGCGAAGCGGGTAATCGAACGCCTCACCGACAAGCGCCGAAAGGCCGATGCGACCTACCAAGCGCTGCGCAAGAACCTGTACGTCCACGCGCACGCTGCGGCAGTTGAGCTGCTACCGAACGCCATGGAACAGTTTCTTGCGGCGGAGCGCGCCTTCCACGAAGCCGCGATAGAACTGTGGTCGATCGCCGGCACCGTGAACAATATCTGTCACCGGACTGACGATGTGCAGTTGCCTGAAGTCGGCAAGCTGAATGTATTCAGTCTCCTTCACCAACGCCCGAAGCACGAATCAATTGTCAACATGCCAGAACCCGACCTTAAAGCGGTCGCTGAATCGGTTATGACGAAGTCCTCGGCGCTGTTGGATAAGCTGCTCGCTGAGTAACACCGTGCCCACGCCGCCACTCAGCAGCTTGATCAAACGTGCCGAGGGGGTCCTTGAGCAGCGCAAAGCCGTGGCGTTAACTGTACCTCAGATCGTAAAGCGCGAGATCCGGTTGGCTCCGTTCGTGCGCGATAGCTGGCCGATCCTCGAACCCGCGACGCCCTTTATAGATAATTGGCACGTTGATGTCGTGTGCGAGCACTTAGAGGCGTTGGTCACCGGAGCGCTGCCAAAGAACAATCTCGCGATTGCGATTCCGCCCGGTAGCGCCAAGTCAACCTTGGTCTCCGTCTGCTTGCCCGCTTGGTGTTGGATCACGCGCCCGGCCACCCGATTCATTTTCGCCTCTGGATCGCTTTCCGTCTCGATGCGTGACTCGCTACGGTGCCGCGCGCTGATCGAAAGTGATTGGTACAGAAACTCGTTTGGGATCAAGTGGGCGTTGGCCGAGGACCAAAACTCGAAAGGGCTGTATCGAAACGATGCGACGGGCTTCAGGATGGCAACAACCGCCGGATCTCGCATCACGGGAGACCGGGCCGACATTTTGGTTTGTGACGATCCGCTCGACGCGGCTGAGGCCTACTCGAAACCGGCCCGCGATGCTGTCCTCCTGTGGTACGACCAAGCGTTTGGTAACAGGCTGAATGACCTGCGTACCGGTAAGCGAATCCTCATCCAACAGCGCTTGCACATCGAAGACCTGATCGGCCATGTGCTGGAACTCGAGGCCGCGGCCTGGGAGCATTTGATGATCCCGATGTTATTCGAGCAGTCGCGGCGGTACACGACGGGACTCGGTTGGACCGATCCGCGACAAAGCGATGGCGAGCTACTGTTCCCGGAGCGCTTTCCGCAGCATGTTGTCGATTCAGAGAAAGTGCGCCTCGGCAGCAGCGCGTTTGCTGGGCAGATGCAGCAGAGGCCGTCACAGTCAGACGGCGAAATTTTCAAAACTGGCAACGCGCAGTTTGTCGTGGACGTGCCGCCACTGACGCAAGTTATTCTGTCCCTCGACACGGCTTTCACCACGAAGCAAACCGGCGACTATTCTGTCTGCGTCGTCGCCGGGCAATGCGACTTCGGTGTCATTATCCTCGACATCATTCGCGGTCGCTATGCATACCCGCAGCTTCAGGCGCTCGCTGAACAGTTGGCTTTGACGTGGCACCCGGCCGCCGTTCTCGTCGAGGACGCTGCCTCCGGCAAGAGTCTTATACAGTCATTGCAGCAGACGACTTCGCTGCCTGTAGTTCCGGTCAAGGTTGACGGCGACAAGGTCACTAGAGCTCACATCGTGGTACCAACTTGGGAAGCACGGCGGGTGTACTTCGTTTTGGGTCCGGACGGACAACCAGCACCATGGGCGCAATTGTTCTTGGAGGAGTTGTACAGCTTCCCGAAGGGCAAAAACGACGACCAAGTTGACGCCTTCGTGCAGGCCGTTCGATACCTGCAGTATTCGCCCGGCGCCGGATTGTTTGAGTACTACCGGAACCACTCCGCGCTCCCAGTACCGGAAGCGCCGCAGTCCGGTTGGCCGGCTGTTACCTCGACGACGATGGCGCAACGCGTGCAGCGCGAGGGCTTGGTAGTTGTAGATCAGGTGAGCCCATGGCACTGAATTCTCCCGTTCGACTCGTGCTTAAGCGACGGTCGAAACCTCTAGTACGCGCTAGAGAGTCGGCGGGCGGGGCTGTTTGTTTTCCTTGCAGCCCCGTGGCGGCCGACACTTATATCTATTCACCGACGACGCAGTTCATCGCATCCTCTGTGATCGTCGGCGTTTCGCGGTTTCCTCGGCGAGTGCCGCGTCACCAACGAACCCCGAGCGCCTGCGCGCGTTTACAATGTCTCCCTCGGGAGGTCCATTCACCGGCGCGGCGGCAGGCACCATATTCAGGTAGGCGAATGGAATCGCCTAAGTACGCAACATAGGACGTTAGGATTATGCAAACGTTTCACTTACACGCTCGCCTCATCAAACTCGATGAACGGTCTCAGACCGTAACCGGGATTGCAACACGGGAGGAAATCGACAACGATGGGGAAGCGTGCGATTTTGATAGTTCCTGGCCGTGGTTCCAGAGTTGGAGCGATGAGGCATACCACCGCAGTGGCGGGCTTTCGCGTGGAAATGTTCGCGAAATGCACTCGCCGAAAGCGGTTGGAAAAGTAATGTCGCTCGTGGGTAATCCGGCTGAAAAGTCGATAAGCATTACAGCGAAGATCACCAATTCAGAGACCTGGAACGCTGTGAAATCGGGGGTGCTGACCGGGTTTTCTATCGGCGGAAAATACCTGAAAAAGTGGTCAGCGACTGTAGGCGGGAAACAGTGCATGAAATACACCGCGCAGCCGTCGGAGATTTCACTTGTGGACTCGCCGTGTTTGGGTTCTGCGATCCTCACTATTGCGAAAGTTAACGGAGCGGTAGAGATGACGACCAACAAAGACCTGCGAAAGGCTGCGGCGGATGAATGGTCGGCGAATGCCGCCCGCGCATCGGATGAGGCATTCGATACCGATGATATTGACCTGCATCAAACAGCCGCGCAAGCACATGCGAAGGCGGCTGAGGAACAGTTGGCGGCGGGAAATCCGAAGCGGGCAATGGAACATCTGAATTGCGCGCAAGACCACATGGACAAGAAACCGAAAGCGGAAAAAGCACACGGCGCGCAGACTGGCTATACGCCGCAGCCCACCGCAGCCCAGCGTCAGTCCGACGCGGTACTGAAAGCCGTTCGTGCCGCACATGCGGCGGGCACGCAACGCGAAAGCGTGCCCCGCAGTGCTGCAGCCGAGTTCAGCCAAGTCACGCCGCTTGGGGGCGATATGCGCGAGCAGGTAGCCAAGTCGATTTACGCAATCAACCGGACTCAGGGTAACCCGTTGGAGAAGCTGTTCGGCGGCGGAAATCCACTGCTGCATGCAGCTCGTCATCACAACGCAGGACTCTCGAAAGCCTACAGCGGAATGCTGTCGAAAGCGGTGTCGATGCCCACACAGCAGGACGACGGTAACGGCGCGCAGGTGTACGCCTCGACGGGTGGCACACGGCCCGGCCCGAGCGATGCCGGTACGGTGCCGGTTATCCGCCCGTTCAAAGCCGGCAGCCCCGGATTTGAGGCGCAGCGTTCGGTGCGCAATCCCTTCGTCGCTGCCGACGCATCGACCGTAACAGAGAGCGGCGATCAGCTTGCAGCATTCAAGGCGATATTCGCGCAGCCGCCGAAGCAGTACTTGCGCTAGGTAGGCATCGGGGCCGGTCGGTCGTACCGGCCCACCCCTCGCTGCTCCCGGAAAAGCGCAGCCCCTCCTGCGCTTTCCAACCTCGAAAATAATGTCAGCATCTGTGGCAGGTTAGATCCGCACTGGTTGCGGGTATATAGATGTGTGTCTATATATCGGTCGGTCCCAAAAACCTTGGAGATCCGACCATGTCAGAAAGACTCGACCGAATGGTTACACTGCTCGTAACCAAAACGCAGCAGCGCCGGCTGAAATCCGCCGCTCGCAAATCCCACTCAACACAGCAGTCTCTCATGCGAGAGGCGCTCTCGATCGTTCTCAGCCGCTACGAAACGAACAGCCGCGCTGCGAACGCACCGGGGGCAAAATGAGCACCTCCGACCGTAAGTATCGTTTGCAACGCGAGCTTGACGAGCAGCGCTGCTTCCTCGGCGGATTCTTCCACGCCGGGAAGTTCAACGTCACCGAGTGTTTCCGCGAGCTGATACGCCGCAACGGCGGGCCGCTGGAGCATAGCGCGGTTCTTTACTGGTCAGCGCAAATCGATGAGTTCCTGGCGTCGAACGCAACACCGGAAACAATCAAAGCCGTCTCGGCAAACGGCGACGACGAAGTTATCGACCTCGCCGACGAGCCGACCCGAAACATAAAACGCGCCGCGCGTCTCGCGAGTCGTAAACCAGAGTAATAATTCCAACACGGAGTACTTACGATGCAAAATTATTTCACTAGCAAATACCAAACCATATCGGGCCACGGTCAGTCGGTCTGGTTAAACGAAGTCGGTATCACCTCGAGCGGGCACAAGATCGAGTTGGATATTCGTACCGACTCCTACAAGGAACAAAGTTACGCGATTGCGCGTGTGTGGAGCCCGGAGGCCCTGCAGTGGAACGCGGTATTTTCAATCGCCCCGCTACTCATGCAGACCGATGAGAAGCTCGGCTACCGTCCGCGCCCGTTTGAACCGTCGGCGGTTGACTTCGAAGCCGACCGGGACACGCTCCTTGAACAGGTCCAATTCATACTTGAGGATGAGCAATGAGCACCGACCACTACCAAGCGAAGCATCCAACCGCCACGGTCATCAAAACCTGAATGGGATAACAACATGGGACGCAAAAGCAATACCGATAAACAAGCTGTCGAACCTGACGCCCAAATCGTCGCAGCGGTGTATCTCCGCAAGTCGGTGAAAGGTACAAAGCGCAAAGGAAAGAATGGTAAGGACGATGAGTCGCTTTCGCTCGCTAGCCAGAAGCGCGACTGCCTAGCGCTCATCAAACGTAACAAGTGGACGCTCGGCGGCATATACGAGGAGGCGGAGGGTACATCAGGGTCCGCGATCGGCAATCGGAGCGAATTCGTGCGTCTCTGTGAAGACATCGATGCACGTAGGTATCAAATTGTCGTTGCGAGGGACCCGGATCGCATTGCCCGTTCAGAGGACTTGCCGAAGACCATTAAGCGGTGGAAACATCGAGGTGTCCGCACGGTATGCGTCGACAAGTTCGATTCGGACGCCAACAGTGCGGAAATGGAAGCCGATTTTCGCGCCGCAATGTCGAACCAACAGCGGAAGTCGACCGCCTTGAGTGTGCACGCGACGCTCAAGATGAAAGCGACGGACGGAGAGAACCCAGGCTTGCATCCGTACGGCTACAAGCGCGACCTCGCAGTGGATAAAAAGCGCGGCAAGGTTATCAACAACGGTCTGGTAAAAGACCCGGAAACCGCGCCGGTCGTACTGCGCATTTTCGAGCTGTACGCGGACGGCAAGTCGCCGCACATGATAGCCGCGATTCTCAACGCAGAGGGTATTCCGTCGCCGCGTGGCGGTACGTGGGATGCTACAACGATTAGCTGTAATCCAAAGCGCCAACTCGGGATCATCAACAACAGCATTTATGTGGGTGAACCAAAGTGGAACAGGTCGAAAAGTAGTAAGGATCCCGATACCGGCATCATTAGCTACACACCGCGCCCCGAGAGTGAATGGGTGAAGATGCCGAAGGACAAAAAGCGCTATGCCATTGTCACGGATGCACTGTGGAAGAAGGTACGGGACCGGCAGAAAACCCGGATGCGCAGCAAGCAGGGACGCACAATTAGCGAGGCGCTCGCGAAGCTTCCTAAACGCGTTGGCGGCAAAGACTCGCGCTACTTCCTTGGAGGCATCCTCAAGTGTGGTGTCTGCGGGTCCAACTTGATTGGGGACGGCCGCGTCGACTACGTGTGCAATACCTACACCAACGGCGGTTGCCAAAACGACCGTCGTATCCGTCGCGATACTGTTCACGACGCGGTGTTTGGGATTGTACAAAGCCACTTGTCAAACCCAGCTGTCATTGATGCCGGGCTCAACTACGTAAAATCTGTGCTGCGTGCGCAGGTCGCAGAGCAGGACGCTGCCCGGCGCGCCGCCGCGAACGGTACGCGGTTCAAGCACATTGACAAGCAGATCGACGCGCTCCGTAAGTTGAACCTTCCGCCAACCGCCTACTCCGCCGCTGTCGCTGCATTAGAGCAGGATCGGGAGGCGTTACTGGAGCTGCCCACTACTCGCGTGGACGATCGTGCAAAGCGGCTGCTCGAACGTCTGCCGGAGATTTACGAGGAGCGGTGTAAGGCGATTAGAGCCGGCATCGGAGCGCTTACCGATCAAGACAGCCTGCGACGTGCTCGCGAAGCCGTACGGACACTGCTCGTCGACGAACAAATCGTCTTGCACCCGGACGACGGCACCGGCATGCGCGGTACGGTCGAATTTGTGGAACTTGGTGCGCAGGAGCTTGGACTGGATGGTACCAAGCGCCCGGTAAGATTCATTGGTCGGGGTGACAGGATTTGAACTTGCGACCCTCTGCTCCCAAAGCAGATGCTCTACCAGGCTGAGCTACACCCCGACCGAGCCCGGCAGCCTATCAGGTTCGCCACCGAGCGCAACAGAAAGCATCGGATTGCCCCATAACTCTAATGAAATTAGCGGGTTAAGAACAGGTCGAATACGAGATCGCAGCCCCACGACTCAGACGTCTGTGAGCCGCTTGTTGAGTCCCGCGCGAAGATTGATGCCGAATTGCAGATACGCCTTGAGGGCGCACAGAGTGTAAGTCCACCCTGCGTTCTGTCCCAAAGCCCGTTTGACACCCTCATCAGTCAAGGGAAACCTGGCTTCGGTGATCGTAACGACGGTGACGTCGGGGCCATCTGCGGCGAATTGGATCGTCGTTCGCGTTCGCGGGCCGATCGAGCTCGATTCGTAGACTATCCTGCGGTTGTCCTCGACCTCGAGCACATCAATCGAAACTTTCGAACCCACGTCCGCAAACTCCCAGACGACAGTGGTCCCCGCCTTCATTGGGCCGCTGGCGCCAGATATGAAGTAGTTGCACATCTTCTGGGGGTCGACGACGGCAGCGAATACCTCGCTCACAGGCTTTGCGATTCGCTCACGCACATTTACGTCGAAGTCCATGATCTGATTCCTCCTGGTCGGAGAGTGGGATACCTCAACAGTTGGTGCGGACATGACACAGCAAACATCGCTCCTGACGGATTGAAGAGGGAGCAAGAATCGGGTGTCCCGTGAGCCGCGATGCTTTCAAGCTTTGCTCCAGACCCGCGGTGAAACACGATCCGCGGCCTGGCAGTAACCATCGAGTAGTGGAGGAAGCATCATGTCGAAAGAAACGAGCAACAAGGAGATCGTGGGCCGATGGTTCGCGGCATTCTGGGGCAATCCCTGGGACCCGGCGATCATCGACGAGCTCGCGGCTCCGAACATCCTGCTGCAGTACTCGTTGCACGCGCCGCGTCGCGGGCGGGAAGACGTGAAAGCGTTCATGCAGGGATTTCGCGAAGCATTTCCCGACCTGAGTTTCTCAGGCGCGGCGGATCTCATCGCCGAAGGCGATTATGTGGTTGGACGCTGGCAAGGCGGTGGTACACATACAGGTCCGGCGTTCGGTGACTTCCTCGCAGGCTCACTACCGGCGGCCTCGGGCAAGAAGATGCGCTTCACCGGGACAACCGTGCTTCGCGTCGAAAACGGGAAAATCGTCGAGGAAATTGGCCTGGATGATGGCGTGACAGCCCTACAACAACTGGGCCTGATGCGCCCCGTGAAATTGGCAGAGTGAAGACAACTGGCGCCGGGCAATGCCCGGCGACCTCCGGTATCTGGCCTCATGGCCAGTCCTGTGCTACAGACCCCCACCATCCCGTAACGGCGGAACTTTCTGGGGGCTGCTTTCCGGTCTGACCCCGTCTCCTCATGGATGGCAGAAGATTCGTACGACACTGCAGGGATGCCCGGGGGGCCGGTGAGCGACGGAAAAAGGATACGCATCGCTGATTGGGTGCGGCGCTGGAACGCCGATCTGACCCGGTTCGTCGAGCGCCGGGTCCGGACACGGGCGGACGCTCAGGACCTTGCTCAGGAGGTCTACCTGCGCCTCCTGCGTACCAATCAAACCGACCTCATCGAGGAGCCTCGGGCCTATCTGTATCGCATCGCCAGCAATGTCGCGGCGGAATGGCGCATGCGTGCCTGTCAGAGCAAGCCGCACAGCGCGGAAGAGCTGGAACTGCTGCTGGAAACGCGTACCCCGGAATTCCACGTCGCCGAGGCACAGCACCAGGCGCGTTTTCACGCCGCCCTGGATTCACTCGATGTCATGGTCCGCGCCGTTATTTTTTTGAAGTTGAGAGAAGGCATGACGAATGAAGAGATCGCTCATCATCTGGCAGTTACGCCACGCATGGTGAGGCGCCACCTGGTAACCGGATACGCCGAGCTTCGCGCTCGTCTGACTTCGGAGTGATGTGTGACTTCGCGATTCGACAATCACAAAGTTAGCGACAGTGCTGTTCCAGCCGCTGCGGCGCGCGCCGCAGCCGAGTGGCTGGTCATCCTGTCCGAGTCCGACTGCACAAACGAGGAACGACTGGATTTCATCACCTGGTTGCGCCGTTCGAATCTGCACGTAGAGGAATTTCTGCGCGTCAGCCAGTTGATGCAGGAGCTCGCGGGCAGCAAGTCGTGGCCGCAGGACAGTATTACCGAGCTCATAGAGAAAGCACGGGCGGTTGACTCCAACAGGGTAACGCGGCTCGCTGCGGCGACCGAACGCAACAGTGCGCAACGACCTGCTGTAAGCCGCCAGAAGCGCATGGTTCAGAGGGCACTGGCCGCATCGATCGTCATCGTATTGCTGATGTCAGGAGTAATGATCGCGATGTTCAACTGGGACTGGGGTTCAAAGACATACATCACCAATGTCGGGGAGATGCGCTCCATTACCCTGGAAGACGGCTCCGTGGTCGAGTTGAACACGCGCTCGAAGTTACGTGCACGGTTCACAGCAGCGGAGCGCGATGTGCAACTACTGGCTGGGGAAGCCATATTCAAGGTCGCCGGCAATCCGAACCGCCCCTTCCGTGTCTGGTCCGGCGCGACCGAAATCGTCGCCGTAGGCACCGAATTCAACGTCGACGCGCACAACTCGCGCACCGTCGTGACGGTACTCGAGGGGCGCGTGCGGGTAACAAACAGCATGAGCCCGACATCCGGGCAGTCAACAGGCTCGACGGAGCCTGCCGCGCGGCCCATCGAGCTCGAAAGCGGTGAGCAGGCGGTTGTTGCTCAGTATCATCCGCCACGACGCGTGCCCGTGGCGGATGTCAAACGCGCCACGGCATGGACGGAGCGCCGGCTGGTATTCGAGGAGACCACGCTTGCCGACGTCGCTGCGGAGTTCGCACGGTACAACGAGAAGTCGATCCATATTCTCGGCGAATCGCTGGCTGCCAGACGCATTACAGGGATCTTTAACGCTACGGACCAGGCGACCTTCGTGGAATTCCTGCGAACGCACGCCAACGTGCTCGTGCATGAAGACGCTGGTGGCTGGATCCTACGAGTGCCGCCTGATGAAACTGTTGGCAAGCGGGCAAGCGAGGCGCAGTAGTGCGACGCAACAGCTCCGTGCGTCGCGCCGTGAGCGCCCTACTGGTCTCCGCGGTCACTCACTTACTCTTGCCGCATGACAGCCTGGCAGGAGAGCCAGTCCAGCCGCGCAAAGAGCATTTCGAAATCAGCGCCCAGTCATTCGCGGGCGCATTGCAGGCCTATGCGCGGCAAACCGGCGAACAAGTCGTGTTTTTCTCCGACCTGGGCGCGGGCCGCACGGTCCAACGCATCTCCGGAACATACACACGCGAGCAGGTCCTGGAGAGAATCCTCTCCAACACAGGACTGACCTACCAGCGACTCAACGCAAACACCATTGCGGTCGGGCCCATGGGAGGCCCGAGCTCAAAGCCAACGGAACCGCGGCAACCGCCGCCATCAGACAAGGACACGACGATGAGTCAACGTTATCCGCTGCTCTGTTGCTCTGCCACCGCACTGGCGATGCTCAGCATGGGTGCGCGTGCCGCCGACAATGCTTCAGATCCGCCGCAGGGAACACTGGAGGAAGTTGTTGTCAGCGGTATTCGCAGCAGTTTGCGGCAGGCTCTCGACACGAAGCGCACCGCGGGCGCTGTAGTGGATGCAATCAGTTCCGAGGATATCGGCAAGTTTCCCGACAAGAATGTCGCGGATTCCTTACAGCGCGTCCCCGGTATTTCAGTGGACCGCATCTGGGGCGAGGGCCGGGACATCTTCGTACGCGGCACGGACAACACCCTGAATCGCACGCTGATGAACGGGCAGAACGTCGCGTCCGCATACTGGTGGGCGAATGACAATCCCAGTCGCGGTTTCAACTATGACATCCTCGCCTCGGAGCTCGTCGCATCGCTCGAAGTGTATAAGAGCCCTACAGCCGACATGGACGAAGGCAGCATCGGCGGCCTGGTAAATGTACGTACTCGCCGCCCGATGGAGCTGAAACCATTCACGATTCAGGCTTCCGCCGAAGCACTCCATAGCGTTCTCGGCAACAAGAACGATCCCCAGGCCTCAGGGCTGTTCAGTTGGCACGATGATGACCGTCGGTTCGGTGCGCTCGTCTCAGTGAGCTATCAAAGACGCCGGATGCGCCGTGACGGCCTGGAAGGATTCACGGACGATACGCTCTTTAATGTCACCGACCAGAATGGCAAGGTAACACCCGACGTCCATGCGCTTTTCGGCGGGGGCTCAGCGCTGTTCGAGCAGGATCGCCGGCGAACGACGGAGAACGTGACGTTGCAATGGCGCCCGCGGCAGGCGTGGGATATCACTCTCAACTACGTCAACTCCGACATGAAAATGGACAATCACAATGAGAACTTCTTGTGGTTGCCCGGAAACGGCTACCTGCTGTCAGCCAATCCGAAAGTGATCAATCCGGTATTTATCCCGACAGGCGATGGCCGTCAGGCCCTCGTGGGTGGAACCCTGGGTGACGGCACTACAACGGGAGCCGCCATCGAGGCGATCTTTCGGCAGGCCTTTATCAAATCACGGGTCGCCGATCTCGATTCAACCTACAGCACGGACCGTTGGACTCTGCACGGACAGGTCGGCAAGACTCACGCCTCGGGCGGCAGCACTCATGACCAGAATTACTGGTTTCAAGGCAACACGCGCGAGACGCTCGACCTGGGGCCGCGCCATATCAATGTGAGTTATCTGGATCTGGACCCTACGAACGGTGCAGCGCTGAACTTTGTACCAGGCAACGAGCGCGATTGGGTCCGGGTAATGACGGAGGATGAAACGTACGTCCAGGGTGACCTGACTTTCAACCTGGATAGTGGCTTCTTCAAGGCGTTCAAGACCGGCGTCAAGTACCGCGATGACAAAGTGGAAAACAACCGCCAGATCGGCTCTGTAGACCCGAACAATCCCAACTATGCGGCTCTCTCGGCGACTACCCTGAATGAAGTCTCGAGCGGCACCTCGCCTGCCTTGAGCCAACGGGCCGCGACCCAAGGGTCGGTCACGCGCTATGCACTCGTCGACGGCGGGCTTGCGGCGAAGACGATCAATCCACTTCTCGATCTGCAGTATTCTCTGGACCGCCTGGCATTTTATACGATCGAGGAGCACATCACTGCCCTGTACGCGAAGCTCGATTTCGAGCTCGGAGCGCTGCAAGGAAACATCGGCGTCCGCGGTATCCATACGCAGCAACAGTCCACCGCGTTCAACGGCGACGTCCTCGGAACCGTAGATCGACCGTACAACAACGTACTGCCCAGCATCAATGCCGTATATCGGGTCCGTGACGACCTGTTGTTGCGCGGATCGGTGTCCAAGGCAATGGCGCGCGATACGTTCCAGAATCTGAGCTCCAACGTCACGATCAACGCCACCACCGGCGCGGCTTCTGCCGGCAACCCGAATCTGAAACCAGTCCAGTCCAGCCAGTTTGAGCTCGGCGCGGAATGGTACTTCGCCGATGCCTCCCTGCTCTCAGGAACGTACTTCTGGAAGAGCCTCAACACGTTCGTTTACAACCTCACCGACTCGGAAGTCATCAACAATCAGAATCTGCAGGTGACGAGGCCGCTCAATAGCGATCACGGCGCGAGAATCCAGGGTCTCGAGCTGCAATGGCAGCAGGCGCTCTGGGGCGGATTCGGAATACTGACCAACTACACGTTCACCAACGCCTCCGTCGATCCAATTCCCGGTCAGCCGCGGGTGGAACTGCAAGGCAACTCAAAGCATCAGGCGAACGCCGCGCTGTACTTCGAGACTCCGCGCTTCAGTGCCCGTATCTCCTACAACTATCGCTCCGAGGCGTTTGGCGTCCTGACCATGGGATCACAGATCGTCACGGACGCCTATCATCAGATCGATGCGACGGCGAGTTGGAATGTCACGAGCGACGTTGCGGTCTACGCGAATGCCGTCAATATCACCAACGAGATCATCTACATGCACACGGCTGACGGCATTCCGGTCGGCTTCTATGAGAACGGGCCGCGGTACAGCATCGGAGCCCGCTTCAAGTTCTGACTCGACACCCCACCACAGTCAGGACTGCAGGCCGGAGAAGTCGAACGATTGCCCCGGTTCGGCTGCAATAAAGTGCCCGGCATCAATACCGGCGCGCGCCAGCGCTTCCGACAACTCCTGCCGGGGGGCTTCGCGACCCTCATCAGTCAACCGAAAAGTCCCCCAATGAATTCCTAACGCGCGACGTGCACCGATGTCTTGAAAAACACGCACCGCGGCCTGGGGATCGACGTGTTGTGCTGCCATGAACCACCGCGGCTCGTACGCGCCAACGGGAATCAACGCGACATCGGGTGCGCCATAGCGAGCGCGCATGTCCCGAAAAATGGTCCCGTCGCCGTAGCCGGTATCACCGGCAAACCAAACGCTTCCTCGGCCAGTGCGGACCAGGAAACCCGCCCACAACGCCATCCTTCGATCCCGCAGACCCCGATTGGACCAATGGTTCGCCCGGGTTAGCGTAGCGGTGGCAGACGGACCGATCGGAATGCTGCTACCCCAGTCACCAACTGAGATACGCGCATCCGCAATGGCCGAACGAACGATGGCGTCATTCCCCAACGGCATGAACATCGCAGGGCGATGTTTGTCATGGATGTGACGTAAGGCCGCGAGATCGAGGTGGTCATAATGGTTATGACTGACCAAAACGACATCGATGGGAGGTAGGTCATCCAGCGCTATCCCGGGCGCTGTGACACGCCGAGGGCCCGCGAATGTGACAGGACTGCTGCGATCCGACCAGACCGGGTCGGTCAGAATGTTGATCCCCGCCACCTGGATCAGCAATGTGGCATGCCCCACCATGGTGATCCGCATTTGTTCCACCCGGGACTCGGGCACAATCGGCGTCACCGTCACTTGGGCGGGCCACGGGACCGCGGCCCGTTCCGACCTCCACCGCCAGAGGTCCCGCAGCGAGCGGTCCGTCTGCGGCTGCCCCGGATTGAAGAAGCGCAGGCCATCGAAGTGATCGCTGGTGGGACCGCTGTAGTACCGATTGTGTGAGCTCATCCACTCTCATGACGTTCGACAGCGGAGAATATTGTTCAGAATTGCGCGGACGAGCCCTCGCAATCAGAACCTGAACGTCAGTGACCCGCTGTTGACAGAATCTTCTTTGCCAGCTCCAACGCGGACAGTCCGACCGGTCCCAACGCGGCCTGGCTCACTACAATGGCGAGGATGATACGAAAGCCCCAGACTTTGAATCGGATATCGACCTCCTCGAATCCTGTTTTCAAGCGAGCCTCTACACCATCAATGCGTGTATTGACGGCATCAAAGCGCGCGTCGACCTTTGCGAATCGCGCCTCCATCCGGGCCTCCATTTTCTCAAACCGTACATCGATCTGAGCAAACCGGGTGTCGATGACACCCATACGCGAATCGAGAATGGGCACGGTAACCAACTGTGCCTCCTCGATCACGGTATCCATTGCTTCCGCCAGGGCCAGTGCCTGCTCACTTGAAAAATGTCCTTTTGCGCTCAGCCGCTCGATCGTCTCCGCCCGCATGACACTCAACCATCCGTCTCTATTTCCTGCGCAAACGTTACAACAGGGCGAGGAGCAAATAATACATCCTAAAACTAACGAAATTGAGCAGTAATTCGCGAAATATTTTGCACCGACCCCATGTTAGTCCAACGGATGATCGTCCACCCCAGACGTATAAACGCGACGCTGGTTATCCCTCGTTTGTCGGCGTCGTAAACGACATCGCACACAGACGTCGCACACAGACGTTGTGGACGTCCGTGGCGAGCCACACAATGCATGCCGCCCGGTGATTTGCAATTTTATATATCCCGTTATATAACCTGCTATATGAAACCGGACGTCATCAGGGAATTGGGTTATCTGGCACTGGGGACTCGGCTGAAGCGCCTGGGCGAACGCCTGCAGGCGCAGACACAGGTGCTGCTCGAGGAAGCCGGTGTCGAGCTTCCGGCGTCGCACTTCCCCATCCTGGTGGCACTGGATCGGCTGGGGCCGCTGAGCGTGGGAGAAATCGCCGAGGCGGTGGGAATGAGTCAGCCCGGTGTCACGCGCATGCTCGACAAACTGCAGTCGGACGGTCTGGTGAAATCCACCGCTGCTTCGAGTGACAGGCGGGTGCGGACAATCGGATTGACCGCCGCCGGCGAAAAGCTCGTTGCCTCGTCCAAGCGCAGGGTCTGGCCCCGCGTCGAGTCAGCGGTCGCGGACGCGTGCAGAGGTCGCGCTGAATCGCTCCTTCCAGCCCTCGCGGCATTGGAGGAGTCGTTGCTGGAAACCCCTCTCAACATGCGTGCAGCAGAGAAAACCCGTGCACGCGCTTGATCGGATCGTTTGGGAAAGTTTGACTACGCATCATCTGCCGCTCTCGGAAGGGAATGCGCTCGCGCGGCGATTTCTACGGGACGTCAATCTTTTCGCCTCCGCTCGGGACGACAGTGAAGCTGCGTTGGGTGCGCTGTCAGCGTTGGTGCAACCCGGCGAGAGCGTGTTTGTATTACAAGTCCCCGAGATCGTAGTTCCACCCGACCTGGTCGAAGTCAAGTCGGCGCTCGGCGTTCAGATGCTGGCTACCCGCGTACCCAACGCCGTCCCGAGAGCTGATATAACGCACCTGACAGATGCCGATGCTCCCGATATGTTGGCATTGGCCAGGCTCACCGAGCCGGGGCCTTTCCTGGAGCGAACAAATCGCATGGGTCGCTTCGTCGGCATACGCGTTGAAGGTCAGCTCGCTGCCATGGCGGGAGAGAGAATGCGGATTCCCGGCTACACCGAGTTGAGCGGTGTCTGCACTCACCCCGACTTCCGGGGGCGTGGGTTGGCCCGCCGACTGTCCACAGTAGTCATTTCGGACATCATCGCCCGCGGTGATCGCGCCTTTTTGCACGCATGGAAGACCAACCACTCGGCAATTGCTCTCTACGAGCAACTAGGTTTCCAGGTGCGCGCCGACGTGAATATTTCGGTGCTCACCCGACGCTGAGCTTGCATCCAAAAGGCCACATGGAACGTGACTTGCTACGGTGAAGTGGCCCGCGCCGGCTGCGGAATCTGCGTGCAATAGATCCGTCAGGTAACCTCAAGTGGCCACCAAGCTCGAGAAAACACTCAAACGCGAGATCTCCCTCGGCGGTCAGGCCTACATCATCACGTTCTCGCCCGTGGAGCTGTTGATAACACTCAAAGGTCACCGCAAGGGAAAGGTTTTCCGCTGGCAGGATCTCATCGGCGATGAGGCAGCCCTGGCGACGGCCCTGAACGCATCGTTGGGGCTCTTCGAGAGGCAGCAAGCGACATCCACCCAGCCTCGCGCGACTCGCAAAAGCGCGAAGCGCAAGGCCAGCACCGGCCGCAGGAAGAGCTAATACCGGTGTCGGTTGGCGGGTCTGCCTGTCTCGAAAGAATGGTCCCGGCGCAGTTGGCTGATATTCTTGCATCCTCCAATTCGCCTCGAGTATCGATGAAAGACCTCGCCCACCAGCTCAGCGACGCGACAGCCGCAGCCTTTACGGCCCTCACGTCCGACCACTCCTACGCCACCGTGAAGCCGGCAGACCGGCGTGACCTTGCGGACTTTCAGTGCAATGGTGCACTCGCACTCGCGAAGTCTCTAAAGCGCAAGCCGCAGGAGATAGCCACGGCGGTCGCGGATCAGTGGTCGGCCACCACTCTCGCGGAGAAGCCAACGGTCGCCGGTCCCGGCTTCCTGAATTTCCGCGTGACCACCGATGCCCTCGCGGCTCGGGCGCAAGCCATCGCCAGCGATGAGCGCTCAGGTGCCGGAACCGTGGCAACGCCACGGCGTGTCGTCATCGATTACGGCGGCCCGAACGTCGCGAAGCCGATGCATGTGGGCCATTTGCGGTCGGCCATTATCGGCGAAAGCCTGAAGCGCATCTTTCGCTTCAGGGGGGACCAGGTCTGGGGTGATGCGCACTTCGGCGACTGGGGTTTCCAGATGGGCCTGCTCATCTGCGCGTTCGAAGACGAGCTCGGCGGGCTTGCCGATACCGCGGCGCTGGATGCCCGTCTCGGGCGCCTGACCCTCGAAAATTTAGAGGTGATGTACCCCGCGGCGGCGGCCCGCGCGAAGGAAGAGGAAGCGTTTCGCAACCGCGCACGTAAAGCCACATTGCAGCTACAGGAAGGCGAACCTGTACATCGGAAGATCTGGCACGCCATGCACGATGCATCGATGGTCGCGCTGCGCCGTGACTACGCGGCGCTCGGCGTGGACTTCGACCTCTGGAATGGCGAGAGCGATGCCGATCCGTTCATCCCCGCGATGATCGAACAGCTGCGCGCTCAGAACCTGTTAGAGCATGACCAGGGCGCTCAGGTCCTGCGAGTCGCTCGTCCGGATGACAAACGCGAGCTGCCACCGCTACTCGTGATCTCCTCCGAGGGTTCGGCGATGTACGGCACCACGGACCTCGCCACAATCGTTCAGCGCCGGGAGCAGTTGCAGCCCGAGCTCTACTTGTACGTAGTGGATCAGCGCCAGGCAGATCACTTCACGCAGGTGTTCCGCGGCGCCGAGCGCGCCGGCTGGGTGCCACCGGAAACTCTGGAGCACATTGGCTTCGGTACGATGAACGGCACCGACGGCAAGCCATTTAAAACGCGCGCTGGCGGCGTGTTGAAGCTCGGAGACCTCATCGCCATGACGCTGGAGAAGGCGCGGGTCCGCATGCGCGAAGCGAAGATGGGGGACGACCTGCCGCCGGACGAGTTCGAGGAGGTCGCGCACAAGGTGGCCATCGCGGCGCTGAAAGTGGCGGATCTCATCAACTTCCGCGGCACATCCTACGTCTTCGACCTCGATCGCTTCACCAGTTTCGAGGGAAAGACCGGTCCATACCTGCTGTATGCCACCGTACGTATCCGCTCGATTCTGCGTAAAGCACAGGATCAAGGATCGGCACCCACTGCAATCATCGTGTCACACGCGGACGAACGGGCCGTAATCCTCGCGCTGGATGGCTTCGATGCCGCCCTGCAAATTGCTTACGATCGGCGCGCGCCGCATTTTCTCGCCGAGCATGCATTCGTGCTCGCACAAGCGTTTTCCACGTTCTACAATAGTTGCCCGATTCTCCAGGAGACGCGCCCCGAAGTTCGCGGTTCGCGACTAACACTCGCAGGCGCGGCGCTACGCCAACTGATGCTTGCTTTGGACCTGTTAGGTGTTGCCGCACCCGAACGGATGTAATGAAGCGAGGCAACACCAGAACGCTACGACATACACACCCGCAACGCAGGTGACCACTCCCTTCCAAAGCTCGCATTGGAAGTTGGTCTCGGGTGCAACCGCCGGCTACATCAGTGACGGCTATACGCTAGGCGTAGTGGGCATTGCGCTCGCGGCGGCCCAACCGCAGTTGAACCTGACGGCGCCATGGCTGGGTGCCATCGGGTCGAGCTCGCTGGCAGGGCTGTTCCTCGGAGCGTTGATCAGCGGTTGGGCAGCGGACCGATATGGCCGCAGGTTTGGATCGGCCGCGGGCTTCCTGGTAGTGGACTGGCTGCCGCGCCGCCAGTTTGTCATAGGCAGTTTCGCGGTCACTACCATCGCCCTGCTGCTCTCAAACACAACAACCGGCGTGGTCGTCCTGTCCTTCGCGGTGTTTTCCTGCGTCCTGTCGGCGGCCCAGGCACAGATTTACGTCTATCTTCCGGAGCTGTTCCCAACCTCCCTGCGGGCATCCGGCCTGGGGATTGCGGTGGCGGTGAGCCGGTTGGGCGCCGCCGCGGGCACGTTTCTGTTACCGCTGTGCGTTGCCCACTACGGAGTCAGCGTAGCGCTCTATGTCTGCGCGGCCACACTGATACTGGGCGGAACAGTTGCTTTCCTCTGGGCCCCTGAAACGCGACTCATCCAGCTCGGGAATCAGTAGCCAAAACGCTTGCGGATAGCGGCAATTTCCGCAGGACCCACCGCAACAACTAGTCGGCTAGTTGACAAGCTCCCCACGGCCGGCGTACAACTAGTCCACTAGTTGATGGCACGGAGCCTGAAGCCATGCGAATCATCCTGGCTGACCGGGAGGCGGACTTGATGGAGGTCCTTTGGGACCACGGACCTTCGACGGTCGCCGAGGTACGCGAGCGCCTGAAGGCGGACCTCGCCTACAACACCGTCCTGTCCATACTGCGCACGCTGGAGACCAAGGGTTACGTACTCCACGATGAGGAAGGGCGTGCTCATCGCTACAAGGCGAAGATCGAGCGCGAGTCGGCCCGTCACAGCGCCTTGCGCCAACTCTCGACGAAGCTCTTCAAGGGCTCGGTCGCTCTCCTGCTGACGAGCGCCGTTGCCGACAAGGATCTCTCCGCGGATGAAATCAAAAAGATCCGTCAGTTACTGGATGAACGTGCCAAGGCAGGCAAGTCATGATTGCCCAGCTCATGATCTACGGAACCGAGGTCGCCGTGTTGGTTTCCATCGGGGCCTGGGCCATTGAGCGGGTCGCGATATGGCGAGGATTCGCCAGACGCGGATGCTGGGCCGCCGCGCTGGTGCTGTCAGTCGGCATTCCCGTTATCAGCATTCTGATGCCGGCGAAGACACCTCCTCAGCCAGCGATGACCCCGGTTGCAATGGTCAGTCACGAGACACCCGCGCGCGCCATCGCGCCACCGCTCGCACCGGTTCAAAGAACCCACATTTCCGCGGAAACTCCCCCGCCAGAATCCGCAACTCAACATCCGGGCACGGTGACGCTGGAAACTGCGCTCGTTGCGGCCTGGTGTGCGGGCACGTGCGCTTTGTTGATTACTTATCTGTTTCTGACCGTCCGCCTGCGGCAGGCCGCGCGAAACTGGCGCCAGGACCGGATCGACGGTCAAGAGGTCTGGATCACAGACTCCATGGGACCGGCTGTCTATGGGTTCTTCAGCCCGATCATCCTACTACCCGGTTGGCTGTTGCAGGCTGACGTCAAAGAGCGCTCAGCCGCGTTGGCACATGAGCGATCTCACCTCGAGGCCCGCGACCCTGCCCTCCTCCTGCTGGGCCTGCTCCTGATCACCCTCTTCCCCTGGAACCTGCCCCTGTGGTGGCAGCTGCGGCGGCTGCGGTTTGCGATTGAGGTGGATTGTGACGCGCGGGTGTTGAACGAAGGAATGACTCCACGGGACTATGGCAGTGCCTTGCTCGCTATCGGCGAACGAGGGATCGCCGCACCAATCGGAGCAGTGGCGCTGACCGAGCCCGCTTCTCAGCTTCTGCGGCGCATACGGATCATGACGACTGACATCGCGAAACCTGGCAAGGCGGCAATGCTGGCAACCGTTGTGTTGGCAGCGGCTTGCATCGGAGTTGCCGCACGTACACAGGCGCCCACGATCACAACGGACCTGCCTCGTAAGCTCCCGGCGGAAGATAACAACAGCCATCCACAGATCGAGGCGCTCGTCCGGGCAACCTATCCGCAATTCTTCCGCGACGCGGGCAACACCGGACCCGAGTTGGTCAACCTGTTCCTGAATCCGGACGGGTCGCTCTACAAGAGCGTCGTGGAAGCGATCGCGCCGCGGCCCTATATAACAAAGTCCTTCCAGGCCTTCGATCAGGTCCATATCGACTACGAGCATCGCGGCCCGCACGTCTGGTTCCGCATGAACGGCGCATCCGGTCTGCCCGTGGATGTGATCGCCTGGCACGTGCAGACAGCCTCGGACCCGAGCCGGGACATTGCCACCGTGCGTTCGAAAGTGCGCGCCCGGTACGCCCAGCTTCTCGAGTCAGCCGACGCCAACAAGATGGTCACGGTGCTCATGACCGAAGTCGGAGAAATTGATCGGGCAACCGTAGAAAACCTCAACGGCCGCAGCCCGAGAAGCCTGGTCACCGCCAGCCACTTCGCAAGCCTCGGCTACCCGAGCAACCAACTCGGCATCGTGGGTGTCACGTCACTCACGAACAGCCACTTCACCGACGACCCGGACAGAAAAGACCTGCCGGTCGTCTACGCATGGCCCCGGCGCCCGAACGAGCCGGCCATGAAATTTGAAGTCTTCAATTACGGCGCACTGCCCGCTCCCGACGACGATCGGGTAGTCGACCGCCGGATAGCGCAAGCGTACTTCCCCGATCTTTACACACATCCGTCGGATTGGCCGCGCGCGGATCCGTGGATCCTGCTCGATCGCCAGGGCAAGGTGCTCACCGTCGGCCGACGCGCAGTCATGAGCAGAAACGATGTGCAACTGAACATCGAAGCCCAGTATCCCGGCATCAAAACCGACCAGTGGCAAATCGTGTCCCTGACCGGCCCCCAGGGACAGGAAGCGGATGTCAGCTTTGTCTGGCTGGCCGCCGACTCACCGGTAACAGACCCCTCGAAGGCTGATTTCTCGAAGCAACCGGACATCCTGATCAATGCCGATGTCACCTTTGGCGGCAAGACCTTCTACACGCAAATGCTCGCACTCAATTTCGGATCATCCGGAGTGACCCAATGCGCGCTCCGCAATCCATTTGGTGTCGTGTACCTTCAGCTCGCGGTCGCCGAAAGCGACACGGATGCAGCCTCCGTGCGAATCCGTGCGCAACATCTGCCTCTGCCCGACAGTGAAGCCATCCCTGACGCGGATGCCACCGCCTGGTCGCCTCAATCGGCGCCTGTTCGTGCGCTCTACAGCGCGCCTTCAGCGCCGATTGAGATCACGGATGCAAACGGGAAAAAATGGACCATCGTGTTGCATACCGACCGCCTGAAACACATGTCCCCGGCGAAGAGCTGATCAGTGTCCCGGGTGCGCCGATGGATGCGTTGATACATCCGGCGCCCGTGGAGAGTCAGAGGCGGGCTTTGATTTCGTCTTCCAAGGCCAGGGAATGCTGCATACAGCGCGTGGCACACCGCTCGGCGAGATCCGCGAGGGCGGTCAGGCCATTTCTATCAGCCTCGACAAAGACACGGATAAATCGGCTCGCGGCCCCCTCGGCCCGTTCGTGAGCGGCGTACAACTCAGCGAACGAGAGGTCGGCCGAAAATTTAGCCACCATCCGCTTGCTATCGATGCTCATGCCGGCAGCCCCCTGATCGGAATGCCGGCTTCCCAAGCAATCACCGGACCCGCGCGGAACCGGCGTAAACCTATGTTTAGCCGCCGAGGCCCACCGAGTACACGCTGTGGTGACTCAGAATAAAAAGAGTCTGTCCGCTGACCAGCAACTGCAGGGGCCGCTCCGGCACCTCAACTACCTTCAACAGCTCCTTGTTGGGTCCGTAAACGAACACCTGTCCATTGGCAACATAGACACGCCCGGCAGCATCCGTGGCAACACTCTCGCCACCCCGCTCCACGAATACACTGAGATCCTTCAATGACCCGCCGGCCCCGACGGTAGCACTGTAGGTACGACCCTCCGCGCCACTGCTGACGTAGATATGCGAGCCGGGCTTTGCAGTCGTAAAGCCATAAGTGTCCAACGTGTGCGAGAACCGGAAACCACGGTAGTCAGGTGTGCCCTGATGGATGACTCGGAACGCAGGCAGCACAACACTGCCGTCCGGTGAGGAGTACTCACGTCGCTGCGACGCAGCAACATCCCGTTGGAAAAGCTCCGCCAGCGTTGGAAACTGATCGGTCGCCGGATCGTACTGATCCTTGAACTCCCCGTTGACCCACCAGATCACGGGCAGGGCGATAGCCGCATCCGCATGGGTACCCGCCGGCTCGGCCTCGATCCGGGTAATCGCCGCATCCATGCCGTCAGGCTTCAGGCTGTAGACAGACCCTTCATTCCCGGCCGACGACAACACCAACAGGTTGTCGGAACGATCCACCGCCAGATTGACCGGATCGAGCGGGGCACTACTGACAATCTTCAACCCCTGGGCCTGCGTCCAGGAAAAGATGCGCGGCAGGATGCGGTCCACAAAGTACAAAGTACCGTGGGAATCCAGAGCGCCTCCACCGAGGCCCTCAAAGCCACCAGCGAGCTTCTTGACCGCCATTCCAGTGGCAGGCGCGGCTGGCGCGCTTCCGGCGAAATCCAGGCGTGCGAATTCGCGCTCCCGAACCTCCAGCCCGCTCGTCATGTCCTGAATCGAGTTCTCGTACGGGTACTTCGTCAGCCGCAGGAAGGTCGTGCAATCATCCCCGTCGCACGTGGCAATCCCGCTCTCGCCGTTCACATGAACGTTGCGGAAGTGGATGTCGCGCGCTCCATACAACCGCGCTGCCGCCGGGAATGGACCGACCGTGCGGGTCACCCGATACCCGTGATAGTTGGCAATCAGGATGTCGTGGGAGTCACGGATTTCGAACGAGACGGCATTCAGGCTCTCGCGAAACTCCTCCTCCGTCTGCGGAGCCAGGAATTCCCAATTGGCGACGTGATCCAACACGATCTCGTTGCGCACATGATGCTCGACCGAGATCTCGTACACGTGGCCCGGTGTCGTGGTATTCGACACATACAGGCCGGCACTGGCGAAAGTGTCCGGACTCCAGATCCCGTTGAATGTACCGCCTCCGCCATTTGTCACCCACAGGCTGGGATATTGACCATCCCAACGCTGCGCCGGGTCCGGCGCACCCCAGCGGTTCGAATTGAACTTGTTGAAGCGCATGGCGCTCGCGGGTGACATGTTGCGGGCCAGCTCGAATTTCACGTCATCGACCAGCGAATTCTCGCCGGCACTCCACAGCAGGGCTACGGCGCGCACATTGAAGCCACCGGTATACAACCCAACGCCGGAGATGATCGCATCGCCGCCTTCCGCTGACCGAACCACCGCTTTCGGCCCACCCACACCCTGATAGTTCGCACTGCCGTCTGCCAGAACGATCTGTGTGAGCGCCGGATGCAGGGCAATCAGCACGGAATCCTTCTTCAGCTGGATTGTGTCGCTCACCTTGTACGCGCCCAGCGGCAGATAGACGACCCGGTGGCTGTCGATCGCGCGCTGGAGAGCCGCCGTATCATCGGCCTCGCCATCGCCGACAACGCCCAGATCGTGCGCGTTGGCCCACTCTGAAACCGGCGGCAATCCGCGGATTGCGAGCGGTTTGGAAGCCGGCCACGACCGGGCGGCCTCCATTTCAACGCGGGTGTCAAAGTGACCGAGTTGCCCGGCTGCCGGCACAGTCAACCCGTAGGTAAAGGAGCCGACCCGGTACGACGAACCTTTGCCATCAACCGTACGGCCACTGTCACGGAACTTCGCGAACACCGGCGTGTTGCGCGCCAGCGCGTTGGCAAACCCGATCTGTGTAAAGACATTGTTCTCGTTCGAGATCACGATCGCGGCCTGCCGCACGTTCTCGAACCGGACATCCTTGCCAAACATCGAGTCGCCATAGCCCCGGTCGATGTCGATTCCCACCGGTACATCCCGGATCGAGGCGTTCACCAGCGTCAGATCCGCCTCGTGCTCGCGGACCGCGGCGCTCTTCTGTCCGTCAAACGTGCAGTCAACAGCCGTGAACTGCCAGGCGGGTGAGGTCTTCTCGGTCACGATTCCATAGCGGCCGCCATGGAAATGCAGGTTGTGAACCACGTTGCCCGCCTGGTAGATCCCGGCGAACCCCGATCCCAGTTTGAAATCCATGTTGCTGAGATAGGAATGCTGCGCGACCCGGAAGCGCACACCCGTGGCCGCCGGATTACCCGCTCCGATCTCAATGTCGACGTTGCTGAGCGCCGAATAGAAGGTATTCGGGTTGGCATCCGCAATCTTGGGATCAAACGGAACGACCGTGGGCGGCGGAAACGGCACCCGGGTTACTTCCACCCGGCCCATGTCGTTGTGGGCGATGACGCCGCGGGGAGCGCCGGTGAATACCACCATGCTGCCCACGCCCTTCTGGAAACCCGGCGTGTTGTCCGCCAGGACGAGCACCGGCCGGGTCCGGCCGGTGCCAAACAAACGCACGGCGGGCCAGATCAGTATCGACTTACTGATCTTGTAGCGCCCCGCGGGGAGAAAAACTACCCCGCCGTGCTCGGATGCCTCATCGAGTGCGTGCTGGATTGCATCCGTGTCGTCCGCCTTGCCATCGCCTTTACCCTTTACGGTAATCGCGCGCGGATCCGACGGAGCTGACTGCATCGCAGAAGTCGACGCGAACGCCGTTGAGGCCAACAGCGTCAACGCTGCCATGCAGACCAGCTCGGATTTCATCCATATCCCTCATCAGAAGTTGAACCGGACACCGGCCCGGTACACGCGGCCGATCGTGTCGTAGAGCGCGGGATTGACGTCCAGTCCCGTGTTCGTCTGGGGCGCAGGCACCGGATCCTTGTTGAATGCGTTGTCGACTTTGACGAACCCGGTGATCCCATCGGTGAAGGAATACCGCGCGCCAACGTCGAAGTAGAACGCACCCGCCATGTGATTGTTGTCGATCGTTGGATTGTTCCCGGTAGAGACAGGGCAACCGGTCTGACACACGACATACTGATGGCCGAAGACGCCGGAGCTGATCCAACGCTCGGTCAGGTCGATACCGAGGTTCTTCCAGTCCCAGCTCTGCAAGCCGTACAGCTTCCAGTAGGGAGTATTGCCAAAGGTGCCGGAACCGCCGGTGTTCTGTCCCGCGAGTTCCACGTTGGGCACACCGGCGAGACCCGAATAGCTGGTGAAGCCAATGACATGGGTTGCGAGAGCGCGGACCGTCAGGTTGCCCGGCGCATGGAGCTTGTCGAGCGACATCTGGTAAGTGCCCTCGAAGTCCATACCTTTGGTAATCACCGAGGCCAGGTTGAATTGCTGGACATTGACGAACGGCTGAGCACCGTTCGCAGGCGCCAGGTCGAATGTGGAGCAATACGACAGTATGGGCGCCACGGGATCCTTACAGAAGTTGATCTGCTGCTGCGCCCCGCCCGACAGGGTCGAAATGATGTCCTTGATCTCGATGTAGTAGTAGTCGACCGACGCGCTGAATCCTTCCAGCCCAACTGGATTCGTCAGCACGATACCCGCCTCGTAGTTCTTCGCCACTTCCGGCTTGAGGTTCGGGTTGCCGATCGTGTTCTGCAACACGGTGATCGTGCCGGGTACGCCGGGCTGAGTAACACCGGGTAGCGTGGTCGTCGTCGGGGCGGCAAACAACTCCGACAGGTTCGGAGCGCGGACATCCCGGGAAACGACTCCGCGTATGCGAAGAGGTGCATACGGTGTCACCCAGGCCCCGCCGATCTTCCAGGTGTAAACCGTGCCCGAGGTCGAATAATCGGTCCAACGGCCCGCCAGGTTCAGGTTGGCCTTGCCGAGCGCCTCAGAGTCGATGAACGGCAGGTTGGTCTCGAGGAAGGCCTCCTTCACGTGATACTGGCCGGAACCATTGTGGTAGTTGCCCGCATACCAGTTGGAGTCCTTGTTGAGAACGGGGTCGGCTGGATAGTCGGCAGTGTTTGGGCTATCCGCCGTCACGCCATTGCCGTAGGCGTCAGCGACCACGCGATAGTACTCCTTACGCCATTCACCACCGAACGCGACCGACAACGGTCCCGCCCAGAGGTTGACCGGTTCGCCGTTGATCGCGAGGCTCGCCGCATCTTCGGTCTGGTGCGTGTGCTGGAACGGACCCGGGCTGTGTTCGACGTAGGCCAACTGATCCGGAGTGAGCGCAATGTCGCCGCCGAAAATGTTGATCGGCACGCAGCCGTTGGCCCGTGCGACGGCATTGGCGCACACGATCTGGCCATTGAGCGTCGTGGCGTTGATGGCATTGTTGTAATGCGGAGCCAGCGGAATATCGAACACATGAAGATTGGTCGTATTCATGGCGTGTTCGTAGTAGGCATCGTAGCGCCAATCCGTGCCAAAATTCAGCTTGCCTTGCGCGCCGAGCACATAGCGCTGCTGCTCGCGTTTGGGCTTCACGTAAATGTTCGGCAGGAAGGCGTTATCCAAGCCGTATGAGAAAGTATTGTCTGTGCTGCCGTTGCAGCCCGTCGCGGCGATGTCCGCCGGTACATATGGGTTGGTGCACGAAATCTTCAGACCGGACCGGAACGCGCCCGGGTTCGGCTGGTTGCGTGACTCCACGTTCGCGATATTGAAGTCGGCGTAGACCTCGTTGTCGTCATTGAGGCTCCAGCCAATCCGGCCATAGCCCACCGTTCGCTCGACTGACGAAACCAGGGAGGCACCGGCACCGACAGCGGCCGAATTGTCACCCCCCACGCAGAATCCCGTGTAGCACGGTGAGCCCTTCTGGAATGGGCCGTGAGTGCCGTCAGCGTTGAACGCCGTATTGGCAAGCGGACCGGATGTAATCAGACCCCACTTGGAATAGGTGATCGATTGCGCATGGTCCCGATAGTTGTACTGGGGCAGACCGTTGTTGGTGATATTGGTATTGAGCAATGTCGTGGCTTTGAACCAGTCGCGGCCACCGGCGAGCGTCTCGCCATAGTGCCCCGGTCCGACGCCATTCTCATGGTCGTACTCAACCGAGCCCTCGAGATGCAGCCGGTTGTCGAACAACGAATGCCCGGCCGCCAGGCCCACATTGAACTGCCCATCATCACCATAGGTGGTGATACCACCCTGCAGCAGACCCTTGACGCCCTCAAAACGCTTGTCGGTAATGAAGTTGACGACACCGCCGACGGCATCGGAGCCGTAGGAAGCCGATGCACCGCCCGTCACGACGTCCACGCGCTGAACCAACAGCTGCGGGAACTGGCTGATATCAGGGACACCGGTGACGTTGGCGCCCACGACCCGCTGGCCGTCCAACAGAGTCAGGGTGCGGATGGTCCCGAGGCCACGCAGCGAGAAGGAGCTCAATCCCTGCTGGCCGCTCGAGGTGCTGAACGTATTGGTTTGGGTGCCGCTCGAGCCCTGCAGAGAGGGCAATTGAGTCACCGAGGTGAAAATATTGGGCTGCGCGGTCTTCGCGATGTCTTCGGAGTTGACAATCGTCGTCGGGGTCGGCGCCGAGAACCCCCGGGACGTGATGCGCGTGCCGGTGACGACGACTTCACTCAAATCGGCCCGGTTGTCGCCCCGCCCCGACTGACTATTGTCAGCGGGTGCCTGGCCGAACACCGGGTCGTAGTGGAGCGATAGTAGTGCCGTCAGCGCAACACCAGTCGCCAAGCGTGAAACAGGTTTCAAATCAGACATTCACGAACCCCCCTCGTCTAACGTGTTGCGAGTCAGCATAAACGGTTATAACATTCGGCTGCAAGCGTTAGCGCTACCAAATGTGTCACAGAATGGGGTAAATGAGTATCCGCGATTGCACTATCGCGGTGCTCAACCGCTTTTCAACATCAACGGGGCGGCGCTCCGCCTCATATATCAGCGTGGCTGCTGGTGCCCGGCGCTCGAGTTACACAGGAAAGCGGCGCTTTGCAACCGCTGAGTGTATGACTGCGCTGTCACAATGGAAAAATCAACCTCGACAACGACTTACCGCGTCACACGAGCCGCAGACAATTCAACTTCGATTGTCACACGACCGTGCTCAGTGTCCTGGGGCATCCCTGGCCGAGTTACCTCTGGCCCAGCCAGGTTGCGACATTTCGGACATACCTCTGGGTTGAAGCCATAGCCGCGCCGTTGCGCAGGATCGCATCTCCCGCGGGCTCATCCACGAAGCTGGGACAGCCCCGGCGCGGATCCCAGTTGTAGTCCACGAAGTGATGGAAGCTGCTCTGCGCAATCCCCCGGCCCTTCCCGCCGGCTGCTTCAAATGCTACGGCGATGTTGAAGCGCCGTCCCGTGGCCTTGCTGTGCCCGGCGGCAATGATCCGCGCGCTCTCCCCCTCCGGGACCCTGACTGCCCCCTCATGCGGGTGACTCGGCAGAAATCGTACTGCCCCCGTTGGCGATGTCTCATCCACCAGCACTGGATGCACGGCACCCACCACTTCCACCTGCTGAAAGTCACCATTGGCTCCCGAATGGAAATTCGGCCAATCGATATTGAGCGTGTAGGGATCATCACGCTCCAGCGGAAAGCGGGCGTCCAGGTTCTTCGTATGAAACTGGTGAGCCAGCCCGACGCCTGCCAGATTGCATACCGATGAGCCAAGGTCCATGTGGTCACGGGTAACCAGCAGACCGCGGCCACTGCGCCGGAATTCCGAAATCGAATCGCACTCCGCCGCTGTCAGCCCGCTTCCCGTATCAACAGCAAACAACCACATCTCGTCGAAATCGCTTCGATGCAGATTGGAGAGCACCGGATCGTTCCCGGTTGACGCCCGGTCCCGCGCGGTCACCTCGAACGCGGGATTTCCGGAAACATCGGTCTGCTGCCGCAGAAAGTTCGACAGCAGCTCGAAGCGGGCAATGGACCAGTCGTCGACAGTCGGGACGATCGTCGTCTGAAGCAGGATCTTGATAGCCATGACATTGAAATCCCAAGCACGGGACTGTTCAGGTTACTCGCGGCACACGCTCGATTCTTGAAGAAAACGGCGGCGCGGCAGCGGGCCGGAACTCGTCGAACCGGCTCACCGTTAATCACCGTATGCCGCCCCTCTTACCGCACAAGTCGACGGCCAAGCGGATCCGCAAGCAGCTGAAGAAGCGGATCGAGAACGCGCTCGCGATCCTGAGCAAACAGCGGGTGAGCGCTTCGGACATCCATGAAGCACGCAAGTCTCTGAAGAAAGCCAGAGCCTCTCTGCGGCTTCTGCGCCCGGCCCTGCGCGGCAGCGACTATCGCGAGGAGAATGCGCGTCTGCGGGACGCGGCGCGGCCATTGAGCTCGGCGAGGGACACACACGTCTTGCCTGATACGTTGCGCCTGGTCGCGCATCACTTTGGCAAACCCGTGAGCGCGCTGCCGGTAAAGCTCAAAAAGGACCGCTCACATCTCGGATCCGGCGAGCTCGCCCATTCACGGCGACTGCTGCGCGAGGCCCGCACCCGGCTGGCGGATCTCGACTTCGAGGACGATAATTGGAGTGTCGTTGGCCCGGCTTTGAAACAGGTATATCGGCAGGGCCGGCGGGCGCTCGCCGAAGCGCGGGACCAGGGGAACCCGGAAGCCTTTCATGAATGGCGCAAGCAGGCCAAATACCTGCGCTATGCGCTGGAGACCCTCGAGCCACTCTGGCCGCCACTCGTTCACAGCCTGGCGGATGAGGCGCACGAGCTCACCAACTACCTGGGTAACGACCACGATCTGACCGTGTTGCACGAAAGGACCGGCGGGCCAGGACCGCTGAGCGCGCTCATCACACAATTTCAACAGGAGCTTCGACAGAAAGCCCTCCAGCTCGGCGCAAAGCTCTACGAGGAAAAGCCGCAGGTCTTTACGAACCGCTTCGGCGAATACTGGAAGAAGTGGCGCAATCCCCCCGCAGGCACGGTGGGACATGCGTCTGCGCCGTCAGCGGGCAGTTGTTGAAACTGAAACCAATGTTTTCAGGGCGCGATTATCGTTAACGCACGTTAATTCCTGCACTTATGCGGGATTGATTGATGCTGCGTGCGAGTCGTCGCTTTGCGCCGGATGAGCACATGTTGGAAACATTGCCGTACTGCGGCTTGCCTCCCGTTCCGGGGGAGTTGTTGCACCGATTCAATCTCGATCCAGTCCTGCTTGCGGTACTGGCCCTGGTGGCCGGCGCGCACATCTGGTCCGTCCGATCACGGGGTGGTCGAGTACGGGCAACAGCCGGTTGGGTGGTGGCCTCCGCCGCGTTGATCTCACCGCTGTGCGCTCTGTCAGTCTCCTTATTCAGCGCCCGCGTGGCTCAGCACATGACTCTCGTACTGCTCGCCGCGCCTCTTATTGCAAGCAGCTGGACCGACACGAGGCGAACGCCGGCACGGCTCTGGGTGGCAGCGACAGCCTTCTTCATAGCCCTGTGGCTCTGGCACATGCCGGTCCCCTATGACGCAACCTTCACCTCGAGCACGTTGTATTGGACCATGCACGTGACCCTGTTCGGCAGCGCCATCCTGCTTTGGCACGAGCTGCTCAATCATCGTCACGACCGGATCGGTGACGTTCTCGCCGCCGGTGCCGTGACTTCCATGCAGATGGGACTATTGGGCGCCATCCTGACATTTGCGACTCATCCCATCTTCCTCTGGCATCTCACGACGAGCCACGCGTGGGGACTCACGCCACTGCATGACCAACAACTCGGGGGAGTCATCATGTGGGTACCGGGAATTGCCCTCTTTCTATGGACCGCGCTGCGCTCACTGCGGCGCGCATGGATGAGCCTGGAACGGGTTGAGACGGTGTAAACATGTCACCTCTCGGCTATCTCAACGCGGCGGGCGCCAGCGCGGATGTGATTCTGCCGCTGACCTGGTTCACCCTCATCGTCTCCGCGGTAGTCTGCATTGTCATTACAGCTCTCCTCTGGGCCGGCATCCGTCGGCGACACGCCACCACGGACATTCGCTCGGTTCCGCTCGAACGCGGCGGCAATGGGCTTCGCTGGATATCCTTAGGAGTTCTGATTTCGGCGGTTCCGCTGTTCATTACGCTGGTGTGGACCATGGTGGCTCTTGCCAAGGTGTCAGGTCCACCGCGCAACCCCGCGCTCACCCTGGACGTGACCGGCCACGAGTGGTGGTGGGAAGTACGTTACAACGCGCCGCGTACTTCTGAAATATTTACCACCGCCAATGAGATTCACATCCCCGTCGGAGTGCCTGTCCTGGTGCGCCTGCACGGCGCGGATGTGATCCACAGCTTCTGGGTGCCCAAACTCTCCGGCAAGACCGACGCTATTCCAGGGCAGATCAACATGAGTTGGCTGCAGGCCCGCGTGCCGGGCCGCTACCGCGGCGCCTGTCAGGAGTTCTGCGGCTCCCAACACGCCAACATGGCATTCGAGGTCGTGGCGCAGTCGGGGGAAGACTATGACCGCTGGCGCGAAGCGCAATTACAGGCGGCGCCCGATCCCACCACCCAGCCACAGATCCGCGGACTCAACGTGGTCGAATATCGCTGCGGCCTGTGTCACCAGGTGCGGGGTACGCGGGCGGGCGCCGTCAGCGCTCCCGATCTCACCCACGTGATGAGCCGGCGGCTGCTGGCGGCCGGAACCATTCCCAACACGCCCGGCAATCTCGCGGGTTGGATCCAGAACCCACAGGCACTCAAGCCCAACTCCCTCATGCCCAATCAATACCTGTCCGGCGAGCAGTTGTCCGATGTGCTGGCGTACCTGGAGACACTCAAATGAGAGTTGCCGACTTCAGAACGCCGGCGGTCGGAACCGACAGTGTCGAGCACCAGGCCCGCCTCACGCGCCTGTGGGAAACGGAGCCGGGAATAAAGGGCTTCTTTGGCACGGTGGACCACAAGGAGATCGGGCTCCGCTACATTGTCACGGCTTTCATACTCCTCGTGTTCGGAGGCATCGAGGCACTGATCATGCGGGTGCAACTCGCCACGCCCGGCGCGACATTCCTGACGCCGGAACAATACAACCAACTGTTTTCAACCCACGGGATGACGATGATCTTCCTGTATGCCTCACCGATTCTGTCGGGTTTCTCCAACTACCTGTGGCCGCTGCTGATGGGCAGCCGCGACATGGCCTTTCCACGGCTCAACGCCTTCAGCTACTGGGTCTACCTGGCGAGCGCCGCATTCATGTACGCCGGATTCCTCACCGGTAACGGTCCGAATGACGGGTGGTTCAACTACGTGCCCTATGCCCTCAGTGAATTCAATCCCGGGCTCAACCAGGATTACTACGCGCTCGGGATGGTCTTTCTCGGCATTTCGGTCACGGTCGGTGCCGCCAACTTCATTGTCACTGCGGCACGCACCCGCGCCCCGGGCATGTCAGTCAATCGCATTCCCATCCTGGTCTGGGGGACGCTCACCGCAAACGCCGCCAACCTCGTGGTCGTACCGTCCGTGAGTCTCGCCTTCTTCCTGTTGTGGTTGGAACGCCAGTTCGGCACTCACTTCTTCGATCCGGCCGGCGGGGGTCAACCGCTGCTGTGGCAGCACCTGTTCTGGATTTTTGCCCATCCATGGGTCTATGCAATCGTGCTGCCCGCGATGGGAATGGTGTCGGACGGATTGCCGGTGTTCTGCCGCCGCCCCCTCGTCGGCTACTCGCTCGTGGCCCTCTCGACAGTGGCCACCATGATCTTTGGCTTCGGTGTCTGGGTCCACCACATGTTTGCCACCGGTATCCCCGGCCTGGGCCTGTCGTTTTTTTCCGGGGCCTCCCTGGTGATCGTGTTCCCGTCGGCCGTGGCGGTGTTCGCCTGGCTCGCAACCATCTGGACGGGTCGCCCGGTCATCACCACGGCGTTTCTTTTTTTCTCAGCCACGATCCTGCTGTTTGTCATTGGCGGAGTCTCGGGCTTCATGACCGCCAGCGTACCGGTGGACTGGCAGCTCACCGACACCTATTTCGTCGTCGCCCATATCCACTACGTGTTGATCGGCATCAATGTGTTTCCCGTGGTGGGCGGGGTCTATTTCTGGTTTCCCAAGATGACCGGCAAGCTGCTCAATGAGCGGCTGGGGCGCTGGAACTTCTGGACCCTGTTCATTGGATTCAACCTGGGTTTCCTGCCCATGCACCTGAGCGGCCTGTGGGGAATGCCGCGCCGGGTCTATACCTACGCCGATGGCATGGGCTGGAACACATTGAACATGATCACGTCCATCGGCAGCTTCGTATTTGCCATCGGCGTTGCGCTCCTGATCGTCAATGTGTTGAAGAGCCTGAAGTCCGGCGCACCCGCCGGCAACAATCCCTGGGATGCGCCCACGCTCGAATGGGCCACGACATCGCCTCCGCCGCCCTACAACTTCCCGGTCATTCCAACCGTGGCCTCCCGGCATCCCCTGTGGGAGGAACAGCTCGGTGATGCGGTTCGGTCCTCGATCGACCGCGGCATGCTGCTGGATGAGGGCAAGGAAACCATTGGCACCACTGCGCTGGATGCCGTTCCCAACATGATCCTGGAAATGCCGGAAGACAGCTATGCGCCTTTTTTGCTGACGGTGGGACTGTCAGTGCTGTTCGTCGGCATGCTCGTCAAGCTTTTCACCATTATCTGGATCGGCGTGGCACTCACCGCCGTGGCGCTGCTCTTCTGGATGTGGCCGCGGCGCCAGTTACTCGAGCGGGAGTGGGTTCATGAGTGAGCTCGTCCTGGCCCAACCCGGGAAACTGCCGGTCGGTCCCATCGGCCGGCGCGGCCTCGGCTACTGGGGCGTGGCGACCCTGGTCGCCAGTGAAGCAGCATTGTTCGCATACCTGTTGTTCAGCTATTACTACACGGGAGCGACCGCGCAGCCGGGCTGGCTGCTCGAGCCGCGCCCCGATATGGCGCTGGCACTTCCCAACACGATACTGCTCGTGGCATCGAGCTTCGTGGCCTGGTTCGGCGAGCGCGGCGTACATTCGCAGCATCGCCCGCAGGCGCTCATGGGGTTTGGGGGTGCCTTCGCGATGGGCTCGGTGTTCGCCCTCGTGCAGTGGTTCGAATGGAAAGCCAAGCACTTCCAGATCGGCACCAACAGTTACGCCTCGCTCTACTTCGTGACGACGGGCTTCCACATGGCACACGTGCTGGCGGGACTCATCGTGCTGCTGGCGCTGTTTACGTGGACTGCGCTCGACTATTTCAGCCCGCGACGCCGGTTGACAGTCTCCGCGGGCGTCCTCTACTGGCATTTCGTGGATATCGTCTGGTTGTTTGTTTTCACGACCTACTATGTGACTCCGTACCTGGGGTTCGCGCGATGAACGCCGATCACGCCTCGTTGCGCCAACACCCGGCCCCACATCGCGACCAGGTCTCGCTGTTCGAGAGTGCGTTCGGCCTGATAGGCGGACCGCTCGCCTGGTTCATCCAGGTGTGCGCCAACTACATCATGGCCAGCTGGCCCTGTTTTCCCGAGGAACAACGCAACCTGGTGCCCGAGGCGGGCTATGGCTGGACATGGAGCGCCATCGTCGCCGTGTCCGTTGCCACCTTCATCATCTCAGTCGCGGCGCTCCTGGTTTCGCGACGAGCGTACGACCGGGTCCGGAGCGAAAGCCACGGCGACCACCGGCACCTGATGGACGTCGGCGGCGGCAGGACCCGCTTCCTGGCGCTGTGGGGAATGATATTCAGCGCTGCCTTCGCGGTCGGCATTGCGATGAATGCAGTGGCTTATTTTCTGCTGCCGCGGTGCGCGGGTTGAGAGGGCCCAAGCCAATGAGATTGCTTCCAGTGTTAGGTGCATTTGCTGTGGCCCCCGTGTTGGCCGCAGCCCCAACAGTGCCGCCGCCCGTCCCCCAGGAGGCGGTATTCCTTCCGGAACAGATTGGTCGCGCCCTGTCGCCACCCACGCCGGAGGCGGGTAAGACCGCCGCGAGCGCAGCCAATGCGCCACCGGATGATGGCCAGTGGACGATGCCGGCAAAGAATTTTGCCGGCACCCGTTATTCCACCCAGACGGAGATTACCCCGGACAACATCAAGGGGTTGGCACCGATCGTCACCTTCTCGCTCGGGGTCAACAAAGGCCAGGAAGCGGCTCCCGTCGTGGTGGACAACACCATGTATATAGAGACGGCGTATCCCAACTATGTCTATGCGTTGGATCTCACCAAGCCGGGCGCGCCGTTGAAATGGAAATTCGCACCGAAGCCCTTTCCTGCCAGCCAGGGAGTCGCGTGTTGTGACGTCGTCAATCGTGGCGGTACCTACAGTGACGGCAAATACATCATGACCACCCTGGACGGGCAGGTTATCGCCCTCGACGTGAAGACCGGCGCACCCGTCTGGCGCACGCGTGTTGGAAATATCAACATCGGTGAAACCGTGACCATGGCGCCTCTGGTGGCCAAAGGGCACGTGTACGTCGGCAACTCCGGCGGTGAGATGGGCGTGCGCGGCTGGATCGTGGCTCTCGATGAGAACTCCGGCAAGCTGCTGTGGAAGGGATGGAACACCGGACCCGATGCCGATGTGCTGATCGGGTCTGAAACAAAGGCTTTTTATCCGCAAGACCAGGGAAAGGACCTCGGTGTCAGGACCTGGCCCGCCCAGGCCTGGAAGATCGGCGGCGGCAATGTGTGGGGCTGGGTCAGCTACGATGCCGAGCTCGACGCGATCATCTATGGCGCCGGTAATCCGGGTCCGTGGAATGCCGATCAACGGCCGGGCGATAACAAGTGGACGACATCGATCTTCGCACGGGATCCCGGCAGTGGCCACGTTCGCTGGGTCTATCAGATGAATCCGCACGACGAGCACGACTATGACGGGGTCAACGAGCAGATCCTGCTCGACATGCCGTTCGGCGGGAAGATGCACGAGGTGCTGATCCATCCGGATCGCAACGGCCTGCTGTATGTCATCGACCGCACCAACGGCCAGGTTTTATCCGCCGACCCCTATGGACCGGTCAACTCCAACAAGGGCGTCGACCTGACAACCGGCCAGGTCATCATCAATCCGGAGAAGCAGACCAAGCTGGGTCAGGAAGTCCACGACATCTGTCCGACCGCCTCGGGCGCCAAGGATTGGAACCCGAGCAGCTTCAGTCCTGACACGGGCCTCATGTACATACCGCACGAAAACATGTGCATGGATTGGCGGAGCGAGGAAGTCAACTACATTGCCGGAACTCCCTACGTGGGTGCCATCGTGCACATGAAACCCGGTCCGGGAGGCCATCGCGGCGAAGTAACCGCCTGGGACCCGGTGCGCCGCAAGGCGGTGTGGGTCGTCAAGGAGAACTTTCCAGTCTGGTCCGGCACGGTGGTCACGGCGGGCAACCTGGTTTTCTACGGCACCATGGACGGATGGTTCAAGGCGCTGAACGCGAAAACGGGCGATGAGGTGTGGCGCTATAAAGTGGCCAGCGGAATCATTGGTCAACCGGTTACATACAAGGGCCCGGACGGACACCAGTATGTCGCCGTCCTGTCGGGCGTCGGAGGCTGGTCGGGTGCGGTGGTTTCCGGACCGATCGATCCGCGCGACGGAACGGCGGCGCTGGGAATGGTGAACGTAATGTCAGATCTGCCCAAGTACACAACCGCCGGAGGGACGCTATATGTCTTCGCGCTGCCTCATTAGCTGGCTGGCGTTGGCCTTCCCGCTGATCGTAGCCGGCTGTCACAAATCGAATCCCGACGTCGTGTCGGACCTGGGTGTTGGCAAAGTGTCCGGCGTAATCGACACGGCGCTGACGCCGGGTGTTGGAAAGTCCTTGACTACAGTAGACCCGCGAGCGGCAGACTACTACGACAACCCGGATGCAGTGAACTCCGGCAAACGCCTGTTCGCTCAATACAACTGTTCCGGATGTCATTCGAGCGGCGGCGGCGGCATGGGACCGTCACTGATGGATGACGAATGGATCTATGGTGGCAGGCTCGAACAGATTCATCAGACCCTGGTCGAAGGACGGCCGAACGGCATGCCGGCCTGGGGAGGGAAAGTGCCGGATGAACAGTTGTGGCAGATTGCAACCTATGTCAGATCGATGTCGCTGCCGGCGACACTGGCTGCGCAAAACGGCGCGACACCCTCGCAATCACCCGCTCCCGTTCCGAAATCCGCTGATGAGGATATCGGTTGGCAGGCCCCGCCAGGCACCACCAACGACTTCACCACGACGACCCAGGGGGCGGACCGGTGATACTACTCCTGGCGGCAGCGTCGCTCACCGTCTGCGCGGATCCTAACAACCTGCCCTTCTCCAACCGGGCCGGGCAGGGCTTTGAGAACGAGCTCGTTTCCCTGTTGGCAAAGCAGATGGGACTTCGAGTCAACTATGTCTGGTGGGCTCAACGGCGCGGATATGTTCGTAACACGCTCACCGAGGCAAAGTGTGACATCTGGCCTGGAGTCGCTTCGGGCGTCGATGGGATTGCCACGACGCACCCGTACTATCGTTCGACCTACGTCTTTGTTACGCGAGCGAGCGACCCACTCGCCGGCTTGACTTTCGATGACGAGCGTCTGCGCAAGCGGACCATTGGCGTGCAGATGATTGGCGACAATGCCATGAATACCCCACCCGCGCATTCCCTCGCACGCCGGGGCCTCACTCAGAACGTGCGCGGCTACATGCTGTACGGTGATTACTCAAAGCCCAACCCACCCGCCGAAATCATTCGTGCGGTGGTAAAAGGTGACATCGATATAGCCGTCGTATGGGGACCCTTGGCGGGTTATTTTGCGGCGCGGTCCGAGGTTCCCTTGCGCGTCGAGCCCGTGAGTCCCGCGATTGACTCAGCGCAGTATCCGATGACGTTTCAGATTGCCATGGGCGTGCGTCGCGACAATATCGCGCTTCGAGACCAGCTCAATTCTCTCCTCGCGCAGGACACGTCGAAGATCAACGCGCTGCTGACGAGCTATCACATCCCCCAGCTTTAGTCTCTACTCGTTCGGCGCAACATCGTTCCAGCGTCCTGCCGGCGGCGTATTCCTGACAGGCTCCTGCACCTTTCCAGTTCGCGCCCGCTTGTCGGCATCGGCCAGGCCCGGCTGCACGGTCCCTGCTTTGCGACCACCCGGAGCGCCACCTGTGGAGGGCAAGGTCGGTTCCGACTCGTGTGGAACGTGCTGCTCATGCGTGTTGGTTTTCATGATTAACCTATGTTCATGCTTGCTCTTTCCGAAGTAGCAGGAAACGCGCCGCAACGTCCTCACTGCCAGGCATGAATTGTGCTGAGAATGCAGCGGACAGGTCCGCCGAGCGCGATATAACAATGATTCCGAGCCTGGCACAGAGGACTGTGCCCCTAACCTCGCGAAGCGCCACGGATTTCGTGGACGTCCGCGAAGTCCGAACGGACATCGAGGCACTGCGGGCCATCGCAATCCTCCTCGTCGTCGCCTTTCATTGTCACTTCTCCGGCATTCCCGGCGGCTTCGTGGGCGTCGATGTCTTTTACGTGCTGTCCGGCTATCTGATCACCGGGCTGCTCGTCACGGAGACCGAAAAGACATCCAGTCTGAATTTCCTGCGCTTTTACGCCAAACGGATCAGGCGCCTGCTGCCTGCGGCGGCGCTCGTTCTGTTGACCACCCTGATTGTGGGAGCGCTGGTCTTTTCGCCCCGCGAGCTGACTCTCACCGCGCATGCGGCGCGCGCCAACGCGCTCTACATGAGTAATATGTACTTCGCTCGCAGCGCTTCAGATTACTTTTCTGCCCGCGTCATTTTCAATCCACTGCTGCATACGTGGTCGCTGTCGGTTGAAGAGCAGTTCTACCTGTTCTGGCCGCTGCTCATCGCGCTCGGACTGCTCATCTGGCGTTCCAGGAACTCGCTGCTGGTCTCGATGGCGTTGCTCACCATCGTCTCCTTCGGAATCAACCTCTGGCTGACCGATCACGCACGCGTCGTTGCGTTCTACGCACTGCCCACCCGAGCATGGGAATTTGGTCTCGGCGGGCTCGCGACCCTGATTCCACGCGGTGCACTTCGATTGAGCCGCGCCACCTGGATGGCAGCCGGCTGGCTCGGCATGCTGTTGATTATCGGATCTGCCTGTACGATCAGCTCTTTCCTGCCCTTTCCGGGCTGGAGAGCGCTCTTTCCGGTCGTCGGCACCGCGATAACACTGCTTGCGGGCGCGGAATTACCCCTGCTCGGAGTGGGTGCGCTGTTCAACACCGCGCCTCTACAAACACTGGGCGGTCTTTCCTACTCCTGGTACCTCTGGCACTGGCCGTTCCTGGTGTTCACTGCCGCGATCTATCCGGCGGGCGGTGATATTGAGCGGATCGCTGCCGCGGGAGCGTCCCTGGGGGTTGCTTATGTCACAT
>Ga0207641_10000247_pt1 | contig 69132 bp, 57 predicted proteins | sample KBSSwiS62_FD_184306 | JGI IMG/M metagenome (GOLD analysis project Ga0207641, IMG submission 184306) | Switchgrass rhizosphere microbial communities from Kellogg Biological Station, Michigan, USA - KBS Switchgrass S6-2 (SPAdes) (version 2) | ecosystem: Host-associated > Plants > Roots >...
TTCCTCGATCGTCGTTTCACCACGGAGCACTTTCGCCCGACCATCGTCGCGAATCGACGGCGTGGTCTGGCGTGCATACTTTTCCAGCTCATGCTCGCTGGCGCCATCGTGAATCATCGTACGCATCTGGTCATCGACGACAATCAACTCGTAGATGCCCGAGCGGCCGCGGTAACCGCTGCCGCCACCGTCACGCCCAGGCCTGTACAGAATCGGTGACGGATCCTCGGGCCGCAGGTTGAGAAGGCGCCGCTCGTACTCGCCGGCCTGAAACGGTTGTTTGGTATCCGGATCGAGCACGCGCACGAGTCGCTGAGCGAGCACTCCCACCAGGCTGGATGACAGCAGGAAAGGCTCGATGCCCATGTCGCGCAAACGGGTGAGGGCACCGGCCGCGGTGTTGGTATGCAACGTCGACATCACCATGTGACCGGTCAAGCTCGCCTGAACGGCAATCTGTGCGGTCTCCAGGTCACGAATCTCTCCGACCATGACCACGTCAGGATCCTGACGCAGGATGGCGCGCAGGCCGCGCGCGAAGGTCATTTCCACTTTGCTGTTGACCTGAGTCTGGCCGATACCATCGATGTAGTACTCGATAGGATCTTCGACCGTCATGATGTTGCGCGTGTTGTCGTTCAACCGCTCGAGGCTCGCATAGAGCGTTGTCGACTTGCCCGAGCCCGTGGGGCCCGTTACGAGGAGAATCCCGTGCGGCTTGTGGATCAGCTCATCGATCAGCGAGGCGATCTGCGGGATCATGCCGAGCGCGTTCAGGTCGATGCGTCCGGCCTGCTTGTCGAGAATACGAAGCACCACCCGCTCGCCATGTCCGGAAGGAATGGTCGAGACGCGGATATCCACCGCGCGGCCGGCGATGCGCAAACTGATGCGACCGTCCTGTGGCAGGCGTTTCTCGGCGATGTCGAGTTTCGACATGACCTTCAGGCGCGAGACCACCAGCGGCGCGACCGCGCGCTTGGATTGCAACACCTCACGCAGAATACCGTCGACGCGGAAGCGCACAACGAGCCGGTTTTCGAATGGCTCGACGTGGATATCCGATGCATTCTCGCGCACGGCCTGCGTCAACACAGCGTTGATGAGCCGAATGATCGGCGCATCGTCGTCGCTGTCGAGAAGGTCTACGTTCTCCGGCAGGTCCTGCGCGAGGTGGGCGAGGTCGGTTGCCTCGTCGAGTCCCTCGACGGCCTGCATGGTGTAGGAACCGCCTTCGTAGGCAAGTCGCAGCAGGTTGTCGAATTCCGCTTCCGGTACGCGAGTGATGGTCAGCGGCACCCGCATGTAGCGTCGCACTTCGGCAATGGCCATGGCAGTGGCGTTCTCACGGCACACGCATTCCGCCACGCCCTCCACGACCCGCTTGACCAACACGCCGTGACGCTTGGCAAACGCAAAGGCGGGCCGCCGATCAACCGGCGTTGCCGCAGGTGATGTGGTATCGACAGCCGCGGTGTTCACTTCTTACCTCCCTCGCGGGGCGTCTCCGCCGGGGATGGTGGTGACTGCGGAACCTGCTGGGGCATCAGCACGCCCGGTGGTTCCGTTGCGTACGGGGGCTCGCCGTCGGGATGCGCCATGGCGCCACCCTGGGTGCCTGCCGGGGGCTGCGGCAGCGGTGCGACCGGTGGAGAGCTTCCGTTCGTCGGGGTCCGCTGCAGCTTCTTCACCGCCTCGGCATCGTAGTCTGCCTGCTCTTTCGCGGCCCTCGCTTTTTCCTCCGGCGTAACCGGAGCGGCTGGCTTGGAGCCCGCGGGCGGAATCGGTGGCGACGGCGGCAGCATTGGCTTGGCGTGCGGAGGCAGAATCGGCACGTCCCATTCCGTCTTGTTGTACTTCTTCTGCTGATCCATCATGTAGTTGTACTTCGAGTCGGACTGGAACGCGGCCTGCGTGGCATCGCGCAGGATCTTCGGCCGGATGAAGATCATCAGGTTGTTTTTCGCACCTTCGGCCTTGCGTGTCTTGAACAGGTTGCCGACCAGTGGAATGCTGCCGAGCACGGGAATTTTCTGATCCGACTTCTGGTCCGTATGAGAAATCAGGCCGCCCAGGACGACGACGCCGCCATCGTCGATCAGGACGTTCGTGGTGATCGTGCGCTTCTGCGTCGTGATGTCGACAGCGGACACTGACGTCGGCAGCACACTGGAGCTCTCAATGGAGATCTTCAGTACCACTGCATCGCCTTCGGCGGCAATCTGCGGGGTAACCTTGAGGATCGTACCCACTTCCTCACGCTGTACGGTCTGGAAGGGGTTGACGGAGCCGCCATTGCCGGCACCCGTATTGGTGAATGAGCCGGTAATGAACGGCACTTCATTCGCAACCTTGATTTCTGCTTCCTGGTTCTCCAGGGTCATGGTCGACGGAGTTGCGATGACGTTGCTGTCGGAGTCGCCGCGAATGGCGCGGATCATGGCCGCGAAGTTCAGACCGCCGGCGGCGAGGCGTCCAACCGCGACGGTCGCGCCGGTCGGCAGGCTGGCGGTCGTGGCCGTGCCGGCCGCGAGCCCGGCAACGTTGTTCGCCAGATCGAGAATGGAGGAGCCGCCCACCGGGCTCACGAAGGAGGCGGCCGGCACCGTGCCGTTGCCCTTGGTGAATTCCGCCCAGTTCACGCCGAACTCGGAGGTCTTGTCGGCGTTGACTTCGACAATGATCGCTTCCACCAGCACCTGCGGCCGGCGGATGTCGAGCTTGTCGAGAATCCCCATGATCTGCCGCATGATCTTCGGCGGCGCGGTGATCACGAGCGCGTTGTTCTGCACGTCGGCCCACACCATGGCGCTCTTTTCAGCCTGCGCCGTGGGGGATGCGGCCGCGCCGGCAGCGCCGCCCGTCTGGCTGGCTTGGGCGATGCCCGTGATCTGCTCTTTCAACTTCGGAGCAATCTTCTCGGCATCCGCGTATTTCAGGTAGCGCACCTGTGTATCGCCGCCGGCTTCGAGCGGTGTATCCAGGTGAGCAATCAACGCGCGTACGCGCAGGCGTTGGTTCTGATCACCGCCGACCAACACGCTGTTGGAACGATCATCGGCGACGACCTTGATGGGCGTGCCGCCTTCCGCGGCCTGTTGGCCCTGGTACAGCGAATTGATCACGCGCACGATTTCCGCGGAGGACGCATTCTGCAGCGGGATCACCTCGACGTCCTGGTCGCCGACCTGGTCGATGCGCCGGATGATGCGCATGATGCGGTTCACGTTGTTGGCGCGATCCGAAATGATCAGGATGTTGGATGCAGGGTAGGCCGCGAGCTGGCCGTACTGTGGAATCAGGGGACGCAGAATCGGCACGAGCTGCGCCGCGCTGACATTCTTGACGTCGATGACCTGAGTGACGATCTCATCGGAGGTCGAGCTGACGTGATCGGGCAGGTCGATTGAGGGAATCTGCCGGGCATTGGCATCGGGCAGAATCTTGATGATGTCGCCGGCGGGAACGGCGATGAAGCCATGAACCTGCAGGATGGCGAGATAGGCCTCGTAGAACGCCGCGGGGGACATCGGCGTCGACGAAATCATCGTCACCTGCGCGCGCACGCGCGGGTCCACGATGAAGTTCTTACCGGTAGCGGCTGCAACCGCTTCGGTGATCTGCGTGATATCCGCATCCTTGAAATTCGGCGTGATGCGGCCGGACTGCTGCGCGGACGCGATCGACATCGTCGCGGCCAGAGCTGCTGCAGCCCAAACTGAACGAAAACACTTCACTGGAGATTCCCCCGAAGCCGGCAACCCGGCACTACTGCGATGTATCAGGCTGTTCCACCGGCGGTGGTGCCTGATCCGAAGAGCCGCCCTGGGCGCCGGCCATGCCTTCGGCTTCCTGTGCGATCTGCGCTATGTTCAATGTCAGATCCTGCTGCTGGCCGCCGCGTATGACTGTGATGTGTGCCTCACTGGAAGAACCGAGCGTGCCAAAGACTTCCTGTCCGCGAGATGGGTCATCCAGCGGAGTTCCATTGATAGCCGTGACGAGGTCGCCTGGCCGCAATCCCAGGCGCGAGAACGCCTGTCGATTGCGCCCCGGGTACACGCGGTAGCCCTTCTGCTTACCCTGCGCAAACACCGGCTGCGGCCGCATGATGTCAGCCATGAGACCGGGATCGTTGGCAATGAGTTTCCTCATTCGATCCATAATGGGTGCTTCTGTTTGCAATGCAGCGGTCGAGGGGGCCGGCGCGCCCGGCTGCAGGGCCCGCGGCAGCATCAATGACTCGAGCACGCCGTTACGGTCGATGATCACTTTGTCCGACAGCACCTGATGTAACTTCGCGCCGCCGGGCACGTTGTCTCCAACTGCATACACTTTCGCGCCGGCCGCGTTCTCACCGAGGATCGCGAGGCCATCTTCCGGATTGTCGGCGGCGATGATTCCAACGAGCACCAGGGGCAGGCTGGTCTGCTGGGCAGTCGCGGCGTCCTGGGGCCTGGCTTCCACCGGCACCTCGCCGAACAGGTGCGCGCTGGTAATGGCCGCCACGTTCACGGTCTGGCTCTGGGATGTCTGCGTAATAGGCGCGGGTGCTACTTTTGGTGGATGACCCGAGCCCGCGAGGTTCGTCACGATGACCGCGGCTTGTACTGCGAGTGCAAACGCGAGGACCCACGTGGCAATGCGGGGCCCATGCGTGAGCATGACGGTGCGCCATTTGTCCGGCGGTTGCAGTCCTTCGAGCCAGGAGGCGGCATTCATGAGCTGGACGAGTCCTATGTGGCCCTGAGCGGGGCCGCTATGTGAGACCGCTGTTCACACCTGTCCGTGCGGACGGTTGCAAACATCGGCGCCGCGATGCAGCCTTACGTACATCGCCGCGGCAATCATACGGGGCTGTTGAGCACGCTCTCAAGCAATTGTTTCTGTTGAGCAAACCAGTACCAATCATGACAGGCTTGTGTTGCCGTTTGGCGACCCATATAAAGACGTAATGCCCGATCCGATTCCCGCACGTCCCGACAACGGCGTAGTCGTCGAAGAGTCGCGGCCGCAAGTCAAACAGCCACCGCTCTACCAGGTCGTTTTGCTGAACGACGACTACACCCCAATGGAGTTTGTGGTGGATGTGCTAGAAAAGTTCTTCAGCCTCAACCGGCCGACCGCGACACGCATCATGCTCGAGGTCCACACCAAGGGAAAGGGCGTTTGCGGGGTATTCACTTACGAGATTGCAGAAACTAAGGTGGCACAGGTGACCACGTATGCGCGCGATCACCAGCATCCGCTGATGTGCACACTGGAAGAAGCATGAGGTTCGACAAAAGTGCTGTCCAACGAGCTTGAATATTGTCTCAACGATGCCTTTCACCAGGCGCGTGAGGCACGTCACGAGTATCTGACTGTCGAGCACCTGTTGCTCGCAATCCTGGACACGCCGAAAGTGCGCGAGATTCTGCGCGCTTGCGGCGCTGACCTGGGCAAGTTGAAGCAGGAGCTCAAGGAACACATCGATCAATCCACGCCTCGCCTGGAAGAAGGCGAGGAGCGTGAGGTGCAGCCGACGTTGGGTTTCCAGCGCGTGTTGCAACGTGCGGTATTCCACGTACAGTCGAGTGGCAAGAAAGAAGTTGGCGTCGCCAACGTGCTGGTCGCGATTTTCAGCGAAAAGCAGAGCCACGCCGTGTTCCTGCTGAACCGTCAGCACGTGACGCGACTCGACGTCGTCAACTACATCTCTCACGGCCTGTCGAAGATCGCCGAGGAGAAGACCACGGATAAAGAAGATCCCCAGTCCGATGGCGAACGAGATCCGGAAGGTGGCAGCGCGCTGGAGAAGTACACCAGCAATCTGAACCGCATGGCCCAGGAGGGCCGCATCGATCCGCTGATCGGGCGCAAGCTGGAAGTCGAACGCACCATCGAAATTCTGTGCCGCCGGCGCAAGAACAATCCGTTGTATGTCGGTGAGGCCGGCGTGGGTAAGACCGCGATCGCGGAAGGCCTGGCGCGGCTGATTGTCGAGGGCAAGGTCCCCGAGGTCCTGTCCGACTGCACGATCTATGCGCTCGATATGGGCGCGCTGATTGCCGGAACGAAATATCGGGGCGATTTCGAAAAGCGCCTGAAAGGGGTCATCACCGAGCTGAAGAAGCAGCCGGGCGCAATTCTATTCATTGATGAGATCCATACGGTGATTGGCGCCGGGGCCGCCTCGGGCGGTGTCATGGACGCCTCCAACCTGATCAAGCCGGTGCTCACCAACGGCGAAATCCGCTGCATTGGCTCGACCACCTACCAGGAATACCGGGGAATCTTCGAAAAAGACCATGCTCTGGCACGGCGCTTCCAGAAGATCGATGTCGTGGAGCCCTCGGTGGCCGAGACGGTCGAGATTCTCATGGGTCTGAAGCCGCGCTTCGAAGAGCACCACGGCATTACCTATGCCAACGATGCATTGAAGGCGGCGGCCGAGCTGGCTGCCCGGCACATCAATGAGCGCCACCTGCCTGACAAGGCCATCGACGTCGTCGATGAAGCCGGTGCGCGTCAGCGCCTGAAGCCCATTGCCGAGCGCGAGCCGGTCGTGGAAGTTCGCCACATCGAGGACATCGTCGCGCGCATGGCGCGGATTCCACCCAAAAGTGTTTCCACCTCCGACCGTGAGGTGCTGAAAAACCTGGAACGCAATCTGCGGCTCGTGATCTTCGGGCAGGACAAGGCAATCGAGTCGCTGGCGTCCTCCATCAAGATGGCGCGTTCAGGGCTGGGCGATCAGCGCAAGCCCGTGGGTAGTTTTCTGTTCGCGGGTCCGACTGGTGTCGGTAAGACCGAGGTTACCCGTCAGCTCGCCATTGCCATGGGCGTGGAGTTCCTGCGCTTCGACATGTCGGAGTACATGGAGCGGCACACGGTGTCGCGATTGATTGGAGCGCCTCCCGGTTACGTCGGATTCGACCAGGGTGGCCTGCTGACCGAAGCCATCACGAAGCATCCGCATTGCGTGCTGCTGCTCGATGAGATCGAGAAGGCGCATCCGGACGTATTCAATCTGCTGCTGCAGGTGATGGATCACGGCACGTTGACGGACAATAACGGCCGCAAGGCGGATTTCCGCCACGTCATCATCGTGATGACCACGAACGCGGGCGCCCAGGAAATGAGCCGTCCGGCCATCGGCTTCACGCAGGCAGACAACACCAGCGACGGTATGGAAGCGATCAAGCGGATCTTCACCCCGGAGTTCCGCAATCGCCTGGATGCGGTCATTCAGTTCGCGCCACTCGACCCGATCACCATCGAGCGCGTGGTAGACAAGCTGATTGTCGAAGTGGAAACGCAGCTCGAAGCGAAGGGTGTGGCCATCACTCTCGACGATGCGGCGCGCCGCTGGGTTGCCGAGAAAGGCTACGACCCCAAGATGGGCGCGCGCCCCATGGCGCGGCTCATTCAGGAGTACATCAAGCGTCCGCTGGCGGAAGAGCTCCTGTTCGGCAAGCTCGTGGGCGGTGGCTCGGTGGTCGTCTCGGTCAGCGAGGACGGCACCAAGCTGAAGCTCGAAAGCACGCCGAACCAGTTGCCGGAAGTAACGGCCTGACGCATAGGCGAGTCGCCCGGTCCGTGATTGGACGGGCGACTGCCGGAATCGGGTTGGGCTTTAGAGCCCGGCGTTTTCCGGGCGCGATCGCCCGGGGTGGGATCGGGGGGCGTTAGCGCCCGCGATATATGATCCGACCCTTGGTGAGATCGTAGGGGGTCATTTCCACGGTCACGGCATCACCCGTGAGAATGCGGATGTAGTTTTTCCGCATCTTTCCTGAGATATGCGCGGTCACCACGTGACCATTCTTGAGCTTCACGCGGAACGTCGTATTCGGCAGGGTCTCCACGACCTCGCCTTCCATCTGCAATGCATCTTCTTTGGACATAGAACCTTTTTAGCGACCCGAAAGGGGCCGCGAATTTACGCACAAACGGGGAGGGCAATGCAATTTCGGTGGGTGGCACCCGACCGTCGCCGTTATTGAGGCCGATATCAGGGGCGCAGCAGCGGGCGGGCGGCCACCTCGATGTGCTCGCGCAGCAGCGATTGGAACTGCGCCCGTGCAATCACGCGGCTGCCGAGACTCTCCAGGTGCCGCGTGGGCATCTGGCAGTCGATGACGGCGATGCCGTTTCGATTACAGATCTCTACGAGGTGGGCGAGAGCGACCTTGGAGGCGTCCCGCTCCTTGCTGAACATGGATTCGCCAAAAAAGACGCTGCCGAGGCGCACTCCATACAGACCACCGACCAACACGTCATTGCGATATGCCTCGATGCTGTGGGCATAGTCGAGTCGGTGCAACTGGATGTAGGCGTTACGCATCTCCGTAGTGATCCAGGTTCCCAGGCTGTGCTGCCGGGGAGCCGCGCAACTGTCGATGACGCCCGCAAAGTCGCGATCCGAATCAACGGTAAAACCGCCGTTGCGTATGGTTTTACTGAGACTGCGCGTACAGCGGAACTCTTCGGGAAACAGCACAGCGCGCGGGTCCGGGGACCACCACAACACCGGCTGCCCGGGCGAATACCAGGGAAAAATGCCGCGTTGGTAAGCAGCTAACAACCGGGCTGGCGACAGATCACCGCCGGCGGCGAGCAGGCCCGGAGGCTCCTCCAACGCTTGATCGGGAGGAGGAAAACAATCGGGTGCGTCATGTGGCGAGAGCCACGTGATCGATTTCACGCGCAGTCCTCATCGCCGGGCGGAGGTTGTTTGAATGGCACGTGCGCCTGCACCTCTTCAGCATACGCATCAACAGAGGCTCCCTCACGTACGAGGTAATCTTCAATTGCTTCGCGAAAGCGGCGGTTGACGATGTAGTGCGCGGACCAGGTGATCGTCGGCTCGAATCCGCGACTGACTTTGTGTTCGCCCTGCGTGCCGGGCTCAAACTTCGCGACGCCGTGCTCGATGCAGAATTCGATGCCCTGGTGGTAGCAGGCCTCGAAGTGCAGGCTGTTGTAATCGGCCGAAGAGCCCCAGTAGCGGCCGTACAGGGCCTGCTTCGACCAGAAGAAGATCGCGGCGGCCACCGGCGTTTTGCCATGCAACGCCAGTTTCACCATAAAGGCATCACCCATGGTACGGACCACTTCGCTGAAAAAGGCACGAGTCAGATAGGGCTCGTGTCCATGGCGAAGGAACGTATCACGATGGAACGCGTACACGTAATCGAGAGTGCGCTCATCCAGCTGCGGCCCCATGCGTGTCTCGAACACGATGCCGGCCTCGGCCACGCGCCGGCGTTCCCGCTTCGTCTTCTTGCGCTTCATGGCCGTGAATGTCTCGAGATAGGCGTCGAAGCTGGGATAGTCGTGGTTGGTCCAGTGAAACTGACAATCGCGGCGGATCAGCCAGCCGGCCTGTTCGCAGGCCAGGTGGGCAGGCTCATCGAGAAACAGGGCATGCACGGACGATATCGAGTGACTCGCCGTGTAGGACTCGATGTCGGACAGCAACTTCCTGGCGACGGCCTGCCGGTCGAGGTCCGCGCGGACCAGTAACCGGGGGCCCGTCGCCGGAGTGAACGGCACCGCTACCGTCAGCTTCGGATAGTAGCGGCTACCGAGGCGTGAGTAGGCCTGGGCCCAGGCGAAATCAAAAACAAACTCTCCGTAGGAGTGCAGCTTGCGAAAAGCGGGCACCGCCGCGGCCAGGCCCTTGCCATCCTTCAGGGTGAAGAAGCAGGGATCCCAGCCGGTATCGGTTCCAATGCAGTCCGTGTGCTCGAGAGCGGCGAAGAATTCGTGACGCAGAAACGGGTTTTGGTCGCCGCCGAGCGCATTCCATTCGCGCGCATCGAGCTCATCGATGCTCTTATGAACCGTGCTCTTCATCATCCACGGACATCGAGCATCTCCAGATACCGGTCAGCATCCAGAGCCGCCATGCAACCGGCCCCGGCGGAGGTGATGGCCTGCCTGTACACGTGATCGGCTACGTCGCCGGCAGCAAAAACGCCCGGAACGCTGGTCGCGGTGGCATCACCGTCGAGCCCGCTCTTGATCTTGATGTAACCGTCACGCATGTCCAACTGCCCGGTAAAAATGCCGGTGTTGGGCGAGTGCCCGATGGCAATGAACAGGCCCGTGACATGGATTTCCCGGTGCTTGCTGCCGTCGACCGATTTCAGCCGCACGCCATTGACACCGTGTTGATCACCCAACACCTCATCGACGGTGTGATTCCAGATGACGGACATCTTGCCCGCTTCGACTTCGCGGAACAGGCGATCCTGGAGGATTTTCTCCGCGCGCAACTTGTCCCGACGGTGAATCAGGGTGACGTGCTTGGCAATGTGAGACAGGTACAGTGCTTCTTCGACAGCGGTATTGCCGCCGCCGGTGACCGCGACCGACTGACCCCGGAAGAAGAATCCATCGCAGGTGGCGCACGCAGATACGCCCCGGCCGCGGAATTTCTCTTCCGATGGCAGGCCCAGGTACTTTGCGGCGGCGCCCGTCGCAATGATCAGGGCGTCGCAGGTGTAACTGTGGGTGTCGCCTCTCAGCTTGAAGGGGCGGGAGGACAGATCGACGGACTGCACGTGATCATTGACGATCTGGGTGGAGAATCGTTCGGCATGGCGTCGCATCCGCTCCATCAGGGCGGGGCCCTGCAGACCCTCGACGTCGCCGGGCCAGTTATCGACCTCCGTCGTGGTCATCAGCTGGCCCCCCTGCTCGACGCCGGTGATGAGGAGGGGAGAGCGGTTCGCGCGGGCCGCGTACACCGCCGCGCTGTAGCCAGCGGGCCCTGAGCCGATGATGATCAGTTTATGATGCCGTGCCGTCATGAAGACCTATCTCATTGAATCCAAGGGGTCCATGGTAGCAAGGGTGTCAATCACCCTGCCGCGCTCCATAGGAGGAGCACGCAGGCACTATAATGGCTACGACACGGTTTTTTCATAACGGAGCCTTGGGGATTGGCGTCATCTTCCGCGCAAGCGCGCAATTCAGGATTTTCTCAGGCTGTTGCCCGGGGCTTGCGCGAGAGCGCCATCATTGCCCTCGGCGTGGTCGCGCTCGTCATGCTGGTGGCCCTGGCCACGTACAGCAAGAACGATCGTGGCTTTTCATCAACCACGGACTCGGTGGAAATCCACAATCGCATCGGGCCGGTCGGCGCATGGCTGGCCGATATCTTTTTCTTTCTCTTCGGGCTGCCCGCATTTCTGTTCCCGATCATCCTGGGAGCCGCGTGCGTGATGCTGTTCCGCCGGGAAAAGGCGGAGTCCTCCCGCGTCAATACCGCGGTGCGGATCGGGGGATTCGTGCTGGTTCTGATTGCGAGCTGTGCGCTCGTGTCCCTGCACTGGCTGCCCGGCAACATGCCGCAGACTGCCGGTGGAGTCGTCGGGAGCTCGATTGGCGGTGGCTTGAAGGATGGCCTGGGGTTCCTCGGGGCCACGTTGTTGTTGATCGCTGCCTGGATGGCCGGTCTGTCCGTTGCGTTCCACGTCTCCTGGTTCACGGTGATGGATCGGATTGGCGGGGCCGTTTGGGGCGGTGTTTCGTGGCTGCGTACCCGGGCGTCCACGAAAAAGGATGTCGCGGAGGGCCGAGAGCGCAAGCAGGCGCGTAAGGAAGCCGTCAAGACTGAGCAGAAGAAGACAGCCTCGCGGCTGCCTCCAAAGATCGAAGCCCCGGCACCCATTGTCGAGAAAAGCGAGCGCGTCGAGAAAGAGCGTCAGGTTCCTTTGTTCGATCCGGTGCGTGCGAACGAGCTGCCGCCTTTGAATCTGCTCGACGATCCGCCGCCGCATGAGCCTGCGTATTCCGCGGAGGCCCTGGAGGCGCTGTCTCGCCTGGTCGAGATGAAGCTCAAAGACTTCGGCATCGAAGTCGAAGTGGTCGCCGTGCAGCCGGGTCCGGTGGTGACCCGGTTCGAGCTGCGCCCGGCGCCCGGGGTGAAGGCCAGTCAGATTACGACTCTGCAGAAGGATCTCGCGCGCTCGCTGTCGGTGCTCAGCGTGCGCGTGGTGGAAGTCATTCCCGGCAAGAACACGATGGGTCTCGAAATCGCGAATGAGAAGCGCGAGATGGTGACCCTGGGCGAGATCCTGCGCTCGAAGGCATACGACGAGACCAGCTCGCCGCTCGCGCTGGCGCTCGGCAAGGACATCGGCGGACAGCCCATGGTTGCCGACCTTGCGCGCATGCCGCACCTGTTGATAGCGGGTACCACCGGCTCGGGCAAGTCGGTCGGTATCAACGCGATGATTCTGTCGTTGCTCTACAAGGCTACGGCGGAGCAGGTCCGTCTGATCATGATTGATCCGAAGATGCTCGAGCTCTCGGTGTACGAGGGTATTCCGCATCTGCTGGCGCCCGTGGTGACTGACATGAAGCAGGCGGCCAACGCCCTGCGCTGGTCGGTGGCCGAAATGGAACGCCGCTACCAGCTCATGGCCGCGGTCGGCGTCCGCAACCTGGCCGGCTTCAACAAGCGGGTCAGGGAAGCCAACGAGTCGGGCAAGCCGATCCTCGATCCGGTGATGATCCAGAAGGCATCGAACGATCCGACCTTTGATCAGAGCACGATTCCGCACCTGGCTCCGCTGCCGTTCATAGTGGTCGTGATTGACGAGCTGGCCGACCTGATGATGATTGTCGGCAAGAAGGTCGAAGAGCTGATCGCACGCCTCGCGCAGAAAGCGCGCGCATCGGGCATCCACCTCGTGTTGGCCACTCAACGTCCTTCGGTGGACGTGATCACGGGTCTGATCAAGGCGAACATTCCCTGCCGTATCGCCTTCCAGGTGTCGGCCAAGGTGGACTCACGGACCATTCTCGACCAGATGGGTGCTGAAACCCTTCTGGGTCACGGTGACATGCTGTATCTGCCGTCGGGTTCATCGCTGCCGACCCGTTGCCACGGTGCTTTTGTCTCTGACGCGGAAGTTCATCGCGTGGTCGAGGTGTTGAAGAAATCGGCACCGCCGGACTACATGGAAGAGGTTCTCGAGGGACCGAGAGGCCCGATTCCAGGTTTGCCGCCTGAAGAGGGCGAGGGCGGCGCGCCGGCCGATCCGGAAGCGGATGCCCTGTACGACGATGCTGTCAGGATCGTTACAACAGAGCGCAAGCCGTCCATCTCGTATGTCCAGCGTCGCCTGAAGATCGGATATAACCGCGCGGCGCGGCTGTTGGAAGCAATGGAGCAGGCTGGCCTCGTCGGCCCGCTGCAATCCAACGGGGCTCGCGAAGTACTCGTGCCGGCTCCGCCGGAAGGATGACCATGTTGAGACTCCTCCTGGCCATCGTTGCAACAATGGTTGCGGCGGTTTTCGTGTTGGCGCCTGCCGCGCACGCCGCCGCCGCGACACCGCTCGATGCTTACCTGGATGACATGAAGACGCTGCGCGCGTCTTTTGTGCAGACGCTCGCTGATGCTCATGGCAAGGAAATCGACCGCTCGACGGGGACGTTGATCGTGTCCCGGCCCGGCAGGTTCAGTTGGGAAATTCACCCCCAGAACATGGACAAGGGGAGCGGCAAGGACTCGGGTCAGCTGATGGTCGCGGACGGCAGGAACCTGTGGTTTCTCGACCGCGATCTCCAACAGGTGACCGTGAAGCCGGCTGATGCGGCACTTTCGGCAACACCCGCCATGTTGCTGTCCGGGACCGTGGATGTACGCAAGAACTTCACCATCACCCCGGCGCCCAGGCGCGACGGGTTGGATTGGGTGCTGGTCGAGCCACACGGGACGGATGCTGACTTCCGGCGCGCCCTGATGGGATTCGAGTCTAGAGAGCTGAAGCGCATGATCCTCGAGGACAAGCTGGGGCAGACCGCCACGGTGATGTTTGATCATGTGGAGCGCAACGGAAATGTGACGCCGGAGGAAGTCAGCTTTACGCCGCCCGCCGGTGTGGATGTCATCGGAACTCCCAGGAAATGAACGCGGCTCGCGGCCGTGAGCCTTTGCGGCCGTTGGCCGATCGGATGCGGCCGCGCTCGATTGATGAGTTTGTCGGGCAGGCCCAGGTGTTGGGACCGGGCAAGCCGTTACGGGCTGCGATCGAAGGCGGGCAGCTCCACTCGCTGATTCTCTGGGGGCCTCCGGGCACCGGGAAAACGACGCTTGCCCGGTTGATAGCGCAGCGCGCCGATGCGCATTTCATCGCGCTGTCCGCGGTCATGGCCGGTGTAAAGGATATCCGCGCAGCCGTTGAGACCGCCAAGGCCGCTCGCGAGCACAGCGGCAAGCCGACACTTCTATTCCTGGACGAAGTGCACCGCTTCAACAAAAGCCAACAGGATACCTTTCTGCCGTATCTCGAGGACGGCACGCTCATCTTCGTCGGCGCAACTACCGAAAATCCTTCCTTCGAAGTCGTCAGCGCGTTGTTGTCACGAGCCCGCGTTTACGTGTTGCGTTCGCTGACGGTCGAAGACATCACGGCATTGCTGCATAAGGCGTTGGCGGATAACGAGCGCGGTCTCGGGAAGGAGCAGATCGTTGCCGATCCTGAGGCACTGGACCTGATAGCCCGCGCTGCCGATGGCGATGGCAGGCGTTCACTGAACATGTTGGAGCTGGCCGCGAGTCTGGCCGAGGCAGACCACCGGCTGACTCTGGAAATTGCCCAGGAAGTGGCCAGTGGCACCCGCCGCCGCTTCGACAAGGGCGGTGACCAGTTTTATGACCAGATTTCGGCGCTGCACAAGGCCGTCCGGGGCAGTGATCCGGACGGTGCGCTCTATTGGTTCTGCCGGATGCTGGACGGCGGATGTGATCCCCTCTACATCGCGCGCCGCGTCGTGCGGATGGCAATGGAAGACGTCGGGCTTGCAGACCCCCGGGCATTTTCCCTCACGTTGGACGCCTGGGAGGCGTACGACCGGCTCGGCAGTCCCGAAGGAGAGCTCGCGATTGCCAACGCGGTCGTGTATCTCGCGTGCGTTCCGAAGAGTAATGCCGTGTATGTGGCGATGGGTGAGGCGATGGCGGATGTTGAGAAGTACGGGACGCTGGATGTGCCACCTCGCTTCCGCAACGCGCCTACCAAGCTGATGAAGAGCCTCGGGCACGGTCGTGACTATCGGTACGCCCACGACGAGGCGGATGCGTTCGCGGCAGGCGAGCGCTATCTGCCAGACGAAATGCCGGATCGGCGATACTATCGCCCGGTGCCGCGCGGCCTGGAGATCAAGATTGGCGAGGCGCTGGCCCGGAATCGGAAGAAGAATGAGGGCGGTGAATGAACATGATCCTGTTGGTTGCGCTCGGAGGCGCTGTCGGCAGCATCGCGCGCTACCTGATGGCTTCCAGCCTTCAGACCGCGACGGGTTGGAATTTCCCCATCGGTACGGTTCTGGTCAACATTCTCGGCTGCTTTCTGATCGGCATTCTCTACGTGCTGCTCGTGGCGCGGCATGACCCGAAGCACGAGCTGCGGGCCCTGTTGATTGTGGGCGTGATGGGTGGGTTCACGACCTTCTCCAGTTTTTCATTGGAGACGGTGACCATGGCAATGCATGGCAACTACGGCGGGGCCACCCTGAATGTGGTGGTGAGCGTCGCCGCCTGCCTCGTTGGAACCACGCTCGGCATAGCGCTGGCGCGCATAACTTAAATTTCGGAAGCTCTACCGTGATTGATCCAAAACTGCTGCGTTCAGACCCTGAAGCCGTCGCCCGCAACATGGCGCGCCGGGGTCTCACCCTCGATGTCGAAGCCTGGCGGGCGCTGGAAGACAAGCGCAAGCCTTTCCAGATCGAGGTGGACCGTCTGCGCTCCGAGCGGAACGCAAATGCCAAGGCGGTTGGAATGGCGAAGGGGAAGGGCACCGATCCCGCCGAGCTGATGGCCCGTGGGGAAGCATTGACCGCCGAGCTGGCAACGGCCGAGCAGGCTTTGAATGCGGTTCAGGAGGAACAGACCCAATGGCAGCTGGGGTTGCCCAACTGGCTGCACGAGTCCGTGCCGGATGGTGCCGATGAGACGGCGAACGTCGAAGTCCGTCGTTGGGGCCAACCGCGCTCCTTTGACTTCGAGGTGAAGGATCACATTGCCATTGGCGAGGGACTGGGTGGCCTGGATTTCGAGGCGGCCGTGCGGATCTCAGGCGCGCGCTTTACGGTGATGAAGTCGCAGGTGGCGCGGCTCCATCGTGCGTTGGCGCAGTTCATGTTGGATCTGCATACCCGCGACCACGGTTATACCGAGGTGTATGTCCCGTATCTCGTGCAGCCGCAGGCGCTGTATGGCACCGGCCAATTGCCGAAGTTCGCGGACGACCTGTTCGCCGTCAAGGGCGAGCAGAATTTCTACCTCATTCCCACGGCTGAAGTCCCCGTGACCAACCTCGTGCGCGAGCAGATTCTCGCGGCCGAGGACCTGCCGTTGAAGTTTGTTTGCCATTCGCCGTCATTCCGTTCGGAAGCGGGCGCTGCCGGCCGTGACACCCGCGGAATGATCCGCAATCACCAGTTCGACAAGGTGGAGCTGGTACACATCGTGCGGCCGGCGGATTCGTATGCGTCGTTGGAAGAGCTCACCACCAACGCGGAAAACGTGCTGAAAAAGCTGGAGATACCGTTTCGCACGGTGGCGCTCAGCGCCGGCGACATCGGAAAGAACAGCTCCAAGACCTATGATCTCGAGGCCTGGCTGCCGTCGCAGAACCAGTACCGCGAAATCTCCTCATGCAGCAACGTGGAGGCGTTTCAGGCGCGGCGCATGGAGGCACGTTGGCGCAATCCGGACACCAAGAAGCCCGAGCCCGTGCATACATTGAACGGTTCGGGTGTTGCCGTGGGACGTGCCCTGGTGGCCGTGTTGGAGAACTACCAGAACGCCGACGGCTCGGTGAACGTGCCGCAGGCGCTGGTTTCCTACATGGGCGGGATCGCCAGGCTGACCCCGCCCGCGAATTAGGCTACGAAGTGACCTCGAGGGTGGCCGTCTTCAGATCCACGGAGTTCGGTCCCACCATGATCTCGAAGGCCCCGGGCTCGACCACGCGCTTCATCTCCTGATTCCACAGCGCGAAGGCTTCACGGTCCAGTGTGAACTGGACCGACTTCGACTCGCCCGGAGCGAGTGTTACGCGCCTGAATCCCTTCAGCTCCTCGACGGGCCTCGTCACTGAGCTCACTACGTCGTGCAGGTAGAGCTGCACGACTTCATCGCCAGCCATTTTTCCCGTGTTGCGGACTTCAACCGAGACAGTGACCGTTTGCTCCGGGTTGATCCGCGTGGCCGACAAGCGCGGCGCGCCCATTTCGAACGTCGTGTACGAGAGTCCGAACCCGAACGGGAATAGTGGTTTTGTCGTATCAAACAGATAGCCGCGGTGAGCCGTTGGCTTCTGGTTGTAGTACATCGGCAACTGTCCCAGCGAGCGTGCAATCGTCAAGGGCAGCTTGCCGCCTGGATTGGCGTCACCGAACAGGATGTCCGCCAGCGCGGTGCCACCTTCCTGTCCTGGATACCAGGCTTCCAACAGAGCGTTGGCCTTGTCGGCAACCTCCGGAATGGACAGTGGAGCGCCATTGATCAACACGACGACGACGGGCTTGCCCAGTGCAAAAATCGCCTGCGCGAGCTCATTCTGTTGAGCAATCAGCCCGATGTCGGCCCGGTCGCCGAGGTGTGTTGCCTTGTCCCAGCCTTCCCGGCTGACGGCGCTGCTGCTGCCGATTGCGAGCACGATTTCGTCCGCGCCCTTCGCGACTGCCACGGCTTCCTTGATCCGCGCCAGGTTGGCCTCGCGATCAGCGAGCTGGACAGCGTCCGAGTACCAGTCCCCCTTGTCGGTGATGCGTACGCCCTCGGCCGAGACAACTTTGACGCGACTCCCGACTTTTGTCTTGATTCCGTCGAGCAGGCTGACTGTATGATTCGGCACGTTCGAATAGCCGCCGAGATCAACCCGAGCGGCGTTGGGACCGATGACCGCGAGCGTCCTCAGGCTCGTTGTGAGCGGCAACAGGCCGTCATTCTTCAGAAGAACGGTGGTTTCCCGGGCCGCTTGCACGGCGAGTGCGCGTGCCTCCGGGTTGTTGGTGATGGCCTGAGCTGCCTTGGCATCCGCGTATGGATTTTCAAACAGTCCGGCCAGGAATTTCATTCGCAGCATGCGGCGCACCGCGGTGTCGATCTGTTCCTGAGTCACGAGGCCCTTCGACAGCGCCTCAGGCAAGCTCGCGTAGGCCGCGCCATCCGGCAGATCCGAATCGACTCCCGCGTGCATTGCTCGCGCGGCCGCATGAAGGAAATCAGGCTCCACGTGGTGCAGGGTCACGAGTTGCTCGACTCCCTCGTAGTCGCTCACAACGGCACCCGTGAAGCCCATTTCACCGCGCAGGATATCATGCAGCAGCCAGTAGTTGCCGTGCGAGGGAATGCCGTCGATCTCGTTGTAGGAGGGCATGACATTCAGGGCATGCGCCGAATGAATCGCCGCCGCGAAGGGCGGGAAGAACACTTCACGCAGGGTTCGTTCGGAAATGCTGGCGGGACCGACATTGGTCCCGCCTTCGGGTTGACCGTGTCCTGTCATGTGTTTGAGTGTGGCAAACACTCTTCCGGGCCCGAGCGGCAGAGTGTCACCCTGAAAGCCGCGCACGGCAGCGACGCCGAGTTGACTCACGAGGTAGGGATCCTCCCCATAAGTCTCCTCGATGCGGCCCCAGCGAGGATCGCGTGAAACGTCCACCACAGGTGCCAGAACCATCTGCACACCGCGCGCCCGCATTTCCCGGGCAGCGACGGTGAACACGCGAGTCAGCAGGTCAGGATCCCAGGAACTCGCCAGCGCGATCGCCTGAGGAAAGCTCGTGGCGTCGCGTGCGGCGTAGCCGTGTAATCCTTCCTCGTGAAACAGCACCGGAATGCCCAGCCGCGTTTCCTTCACGGCGTAGTGCTGAATTGAATTCACCAACGCTACAGTTTGTTTCGAATCGTGATAGGTCGTTTCAAGGGGATCGCCGGGACCACGCAGGTCACTGGGACGTGCCATGTGGCCAATGCCGGAAGGGAACACTTTGTGAGCTTTCGCCGGATCGAAGTTGTTGTCGGCGGTGAATATCTCGCTCTTGCGCGTCCACACAGTTGTGAGCTGTACGATCTTTTCATCCAGCGTCATCTGCCCGAGCAGGTCCTCCACGCGCTGATCGACCGGCGCGGATGGGTCTTTATAGATGGGTTTTTTGCCGCTTGCCGCGGCACTCACTGAAAGCAGCGTTGTAATCGCAATAGCCAGCGCGGCCGATGGTCTGATCGCCATGAAATCCCCCTGTGTCAAATCCGCATCGCGGGCAAGGTTAAACGAATTGCGCCCGCGAATTTGGTAGCGCTATCATAACTCGTGCCTCGGGGACTCGCGACCCCCTCAGTCTCTACTCGCATTTTGCTTTTGGCCTCGGGGCTCCGCCCGGGGCATACGGGAAGCAGAGGGACTCGTAGTACGCCAGATCGTGCTCGGGTTGGGCGTAGCCGGCGGGCAGGGGCCGCTTCGAGAAGGTTTCGAAGTAGGCGATGCTGGCATCCCGCCACCACTTCGCTTCCTTTTCCTGAATGGCCAGGAAGGCTTTTGTTTCGTCGTACCGCTCGGGGTCTACGAAGTGCTGCAGCCCGTCCCATGTTTTACGCATGTCGGAAACCGTCCGGACCCCCGCGGAGTAGTGCATGACCAACTCATCCCACAGCGTACGGCCGGAGCGCATTTTGTAATCCCATGGCAGGTGATGGAACCAGAGCAGGTATTCGTCCGGAACGCGCTTCAAATCCGCGAACGCGGCGGCCACGGGCTTGGCGTACTGCGAGACCGCATCGCTGCCCGTTGCCGTCCGATCAAATCCAATTCCCCGGGCTTCGGCTCGATTGAAATAGGTTGAGGTCCAGTCTGCCCGCGGTCCGCCGGTGACCCACGGCCCGGGTCCATAATGGCTGGTCCGCGCCATTTGATGATGCAGCCCGAGCGGTGTCATGTAGTTCACCGCCGCTTCCCGCGAGCCCATCATCATGTTGACCACAGGCTCAACAAACGCCCGGTCGTTTGTGAACGTCATTTTCGCCCACTCCTCGGCAATGTCGCGCGAGGAGAGCGACGGATTCCAGGCGAGGCGTCCGAACACGTACCAGTTCGCCTGGTCGAATTGAGAGCCGCTCCAGTTACGGTCTGAACCGATGTTGGCTACACCCGCCATGCCGCTGAGGCGGTGATGAAAAAGGGAACCATCGATGACCTTGGCTACAGTGGAGCCTTGCCCGTGCGCAAACGTGTCTGATCGCAGCGTCTCTTCAAACAGGGGTCCCAGGTAGACCAGGTGAGTGGCGAACCCGAGATACTCCTTGGTGATCTGCACCTCCAGCACGAGTGGCGTGTGCGGCATCGCTCCGAACAAGGAATGGAAGGGCTCACGCGGCTGGAAGTCGATGGGGCCGTTTTTCACCTGCAGCACGACGTTATCGCGGAACTTGCCGTCCAGAGGCACGAACTCCGAATAGGCCTGTTTGGCGCGATCCTGAGGTTCGTCTTGTGAGTACACAAAGGCGCGCCACATGATGACGCCGCCGTGCGGGGCGATGACATCCGCCAGCATGTTGGCGCCTTCAGCATGGGTGCGATGGTAGTCCTGGGGCCCCGGCTGACCTTCGGAGTTGGCTTTGACCACAAAGCCGCCAAAGTCCGGTATCAGCGCGTAAATCTCGTCAGCTTTGGTTGCCCACCAGGCCTTCACCGCCGGATCGAGCGGATCGGCGGTTTTCAGCCCTCCAATTTCAATGGGGGCACTGAAGCGGGCGGTCAGGTAAACCCGCACGCCGTAAGGCCTCAGTACATTGGCCAATGCGGCGTATTTCTTTAGATACGGCTCGGTCAGCCCGATGGGGCTGGCATTGACGTTGGTTGGAACCGTGCCGTTGATTCCCAAAGATGCGCACGCTCGTGCGTAGTCGATGTACCGGGGGTCCAGGTAATCCGGCAGCTTGTGCCAGTCCCAGATGGACTGGCCCGCGTACCCTCGCTCGACTGACCTGTCGAGGTTGTCCCAGTGGTTCAACATGCGCAGTTGAACATGCGGCGTTTCGCTGATGTTCAATGTGTCGATTGACTGTTGGGTTTGAATCAGGCGCAGGAGGTGAAATGCGCCGTACAAAACGCCGATTTCGCTGTTTGCGGCTATGACTGTTATGTGATGACCCTCGTGGGTGAGGGCGCGGATCAGGAAGCCCTCTGCGCCCAATCGTTGCAGTGGCAAGTTGAGTTTGGCCACGAGAGTGGAGGACTTTGGCGTGCCGAAAACGATGCTGCCATCCCGGGTGGGACTCGGCACAACCGGTTCCGGTCGGTCGAGCAGCCCGGATAGTCCTCGTGTGAGCTCTGCTTGCACGAGGTTCAGGGTCGTAACAGGAGGGCCGTGGCGTTTGGTTGCTTCCTGCAGTTCCGGCGCCTCGGGCGGAACGACCTCGCTCGCTGCTTCCCGATAGTGAGCACGAGTGGCCTCATCTGCGATCGGGTGGTACCGCAGCCAGAGATCATATCCGTCCTCGGCGTGCGCCAGCACCGTTGCCAGCAAAGCGATGAGGGCCAGCGCGGCAGTTCTCGCGAAGGCGATGGAACTCTGTCTCGGGTGGGCGAGGGCGGCTTTTCTCGTGTAGCGGGGGGCAATTTTCATTTATCGATGTTACCGCTACCATCCGAAACCCGCAGCATTCCCTGGGTGACCGCCAAGCGCCCCTCAGTTGCCTTAGGGGTCACCCCCAGCAACTTGGCCAGCAACGCATACACATGAATGTTGTCGAACACGGGCACCACCAGGTGCTGTTTGAACGACGGTCCGTGGGCGACGAACAATGCGCGCATCTGCGGATTATCGTTGTCATACCCGTGCTCGCCCAATGGCGCATTCGCGGTTTTGGACGCGATGGCAGCCGTCGTAACCATCCAACCTTCTTCGGTGAGGCAAACGATCGCAGGAATTCGCGCGTTGTGCCCATAGTGGAATTTCTTCGGCACGCTGCCCTTCTTCCAGCACTGTAGGTGCGGATGGGGCTTTAGGAGCGCGCTCTCCACCTCGGCTTCATACCCGGGCTTCGGGTTGATTCCTGCATTGACAATCGAGCTCACGATCTCGATGTGATCTACGTTAACGATTTGATCCAGCAGTACCACCCGTTCTGCCGACGTTGCGCTCATCCCATGATCCGAAAGGACGATGAGGTTCGTTGTCTCGAACATCCCGCGCTGACGAAGTCCCTCAACGAGTCGCCCAAGGGCAGCATCTACGGTCACCAAGGCTTCATCGACCTGCAGCGAGTCTGGTCCGAAGTTGTGGGCGGCGACATCAGTTTGCTCGAAATACAGCGAAACAAATGTTGGCCGCTTATCCGCTGGCAGGTCCAACCATGCCAATGCTTGGTCGACCCTGGCGTCCGGTTGAACACTCGAATCGAAAAGCTGCCAATACGACGGCCGCTTGCCGTGAATCTCTGCCTGCGTTCCGGGGTAGAAGACGGACGCCGTGCGTAAACCTTGCTTCTCAGCCGTTATCCAAATCGGCTCAGCCTGATCCCACCATCGCCCATCGGTGTTTGCGGCACGGTTGGGTGGACTGAAATTCCCGAGAACAGGGTCGCGCATGGTGTTGTTCACCATGCCGTGCTGGTCAGGGCGCAGGCCGGTGACGAGGGTGTAATGGTTGGGGTAGGTGAGTGAGGGGAAGACGGGACGCAGTCCCTTCGCGTGCACACCGTCCTCAGCGAGCGTTGCCAGCACCGGCGAGTGTCCGCGATTGAGGTAATCTGCCCGGTAACCGTCTAAAGAAACGATAATCAACGGCGGCTGGGTGGCCGCGGTGGACCACGGAGCGACAATTAGTAATAAGAAAACAGCTAAAAGTCTCTCCGTGGGGCTAAAGCGTGGGTACATGGGGCTCCTCCATTGCTGGGACATCCGCTTTAGGGCACATTCTGGTTGCGCCCGCGCAGATGCAATTACAGAACGATTACAGCGGGCCCGTACATTGCTAAATTAGCGGCTTGGGTGCGTGGGCACGAACGGGCCGCCAGAGGTGTCCCGGGAACCTCGTCCCAGCTCGAGCAGGGGAAGGGCCTGCGCCATATGGAGGGAGAACGACGGTGAATGCAGTCGAGGACTGTGTAGCTTCGGAATCCGATGCCGCTTCCCAAGGGAGGAGCACGGCACCTTCGCCAACCGCGGCGAATCTGCCGGCGCGGCCGACAGATAGGCGCACGGATCGCTCCTTCGAAGGCAGACTTTTGTCGCGCCTGATCACCTTCCTGGGCGATCCGCCCCTCGAGTTCGTGCTCTGGACGGGGGAGAGCGTCCGTCCGGCCATAGCGGCTGAACCGGTCGCCAAGATCATTATCGAGGACCGGGGCGCCCTCTATGGCCTGCTGGCCGACCCGCAGATCCGCTTCGGCGAGTCGTACAGCGACGGACGGATCAAAGTCGAAGGCGATCTGGTCAGGGTGCTCGAAGCCGTTTACCAGGCAAGCACGACCGCCAAGCGTCGCTTCTCGGTTGTGCGCCGGGGAGTCGAAATGATGCGCCGCCGGCGCGTCAACACGATCCATGGCTCGCGCGACAACATCCATCACCACTACGACATCGGCAACAAGTTTTATTCGCTGTGGTTGGGCAAGACGATGGCGTACACATGCGCCTACTACCCAACTCCAACCTCTGCGCTCGACGAGGCGCAGGTTGCGAAGATGGACCACGTCTGCCGCAAGATGCGCCTCAAGCCCGGCGAAAGTGTCGTTGAAGCTGGATGCGGATGGGGAAGCCTCGCCATCCACATGGCCCAGCACTACGGTGTCAAAGTTCGCGCGTTCAACATCTCGAAAGAGCAGGTGGCCTTCGCCCGCGAAAGGGTGCAGCGCGAGGGGCTCGGTTCGTCTGTGGAATTCGTGCTGGACGACTATCGGAATATTGGCGGCAAATACGATGCATTCGTCTCCGTCGGCATGCTCGAACACGTCGGTGTCGAGCACTACCCGGCGTTGGGGCGAGTGATCTCGCAGTGTCTGGGCAATGTAGGCCGTGGCCTGATCCACTCCATCGGCCGCAATTTCCCGGCTCCGATGCATCCCTGGATCGAAAAGCGCATCTTCCCGGGCGCCTGTCCGCCCGCGCTCAGTGAAATGTCGCAGATTTTCGAGCCCTGGAATCTCTCGGTCCTGGATGTTGAGAACATCCGGCTGCACTATGCGCGCACGCTGCGTCATTGGATGGATCTGTACGACGGCGCGAGCGACAAGGTTGCGGAGATGTTTGACGAGAAATTCGTCCGCATGTGGCGGTTGTATCTCGCCGGCTCCGTCGCTGCGTTCACTACTGGCACGCTGCAATTGTTCCAGGTGTTATTTGCGCCGGGGCAGAGCAACGATGTGCCCTGGACTCGTGACTACATCTACGCTCGTTGAACGGTAAACCGTGCGAACCTGCGATGTGTTGATCGTTGGTGGCGGACCCGCCGGGTCCGCCGCTGCGCGCGAGCTCGTGGCTCGCGGTGTCGACGTGGTGGTCCTCGACAAGGAGAGCTTTCCACGGCTCAAACTGTGTGCCGGCTGGATTACGCCGGAGGTCCTGCGTGATCTGGAGCTCGATCCAAAGACGTATCCGCACCGATTCCTGACGTTCGAACGCATGAAGATCCACGTGAAAGGCCTGGGCTTTCGCGTGGCGAGCGTGCAGCACTCCATCCGGCGTTTCGAGTTCGACTCCTGGCTGCTGCAGCGATCTGGTGCCCCGGTCGTCCAACACACGGTCCGAAACATCCGTGCGGAGACCGACGGCTACGTAATCGATGACGAATTCCGCGCCAAATACCTCATCGGCGCGGGCGGTACCCGATGCCCGGTCTACCGGTCACTGTTCCGCGAAGTGAATCCTCGGGTGACCGAGCTTCAGACCGTGACCCTCGAGCACGAGATCGAATACGACTGGAAAGACCCCACGTGCCACCTTTGGTTCTTCGAGAAGGGCCTCCCCGGCTACTCGTGGTACGTACCCAAGCAGAACGGCTGGCTGAACATCGGCATCGGCGGGATGGCCGAACGCATGAAGGCCAGCGGCGACGATATAAAGGCCCACTGGAACCGCTTTATCAGCGTGTTGGATCGCACCCTCGCCCCCGGTGCGAAGTACGACCCTACCGGCTATAGCTACTTCCTGAGGGGCAGGGTGGACGTCGTCCGCCGCGACAACGCCTTCATCACAGGCGACGCCGCCGGCCTCGCCACGCGCGACATGGCCGAGGGCATCGGCCCAGCCATCCGCAGTGGCGTCCGTGCGGCGCAGTCCATCTTGGACGGCAAGCCATACCGCCTCGACGACGTCACCGGCGCCAGCCTCGGCGGCGGGTGGGTCAGCCGAGGTCTAGACTGGGCTATGACCCGCGGTCTGGCCGCCTGAGGGGCCCCTCCCGGGGCCATTTTTGGTAGCATGCGCGCCCTGACGGAAGGGTGGCAGAGCGGTTGATTGCTCCAGTCTTGAAAACTGGCGTCCCTTCACGGGGACCGTGGGTTCGAATCCCACCCCTTCCGCCATAACCCGGCTCCTACCTATTGGCGCTCCGCCGCCGATGGCGTCAGCACCCGGAGGGGCGGCCCCGAAGGGGCCTAGAGACCCATATGATCTTTGTCGAGCAAAGTGCAACTTGCCCCCGCTGGTGTACTGCCTGACACCTCTACTCTGGTGCTGCTGCTGTGGAGGTTTTGTGGAAAGATTGCCAGGCAATCCTGACCCCCTCGTTGCGAGGGATACAGGATCGCCTCAAACCCGGCATCGCGAACAAAACGTCCGAAAATCTGACTGGAGGCGGGGATGCCGAACGCTTGTGGGTCGAGACGCCACGCCGCCGGAGAACACAGCAGCCGATTCCAGAGTGCTCCAGGAGTGCGAATGAGTCGCTGCGGCGAGAGTCGCAAGCGGTGTGCAAAACTCTTCGTATCGCGTGTGTGATCGAATGTTGCGATTATTTTTGCGAACGCACCGAGCACAACGGACCGGCTCAGATCGAGTGCGTGCTCGATCTGGCCGTGCAGCGAGAACGTGGTAAACGAACTCCGTCGCCGCAGTGTGAGCTCGCTCAGCGTGAGCTTGCATTTGTGTGAGTCAGTTGGGCCGCCGAAGTATTCCCGAAACGCCGTCTCGATGTTGCTGGCAATATAGAGGCACGGAAATTCCTGTCCCCTGGCACGATCTATGTCGCTGCCGATGTTGAACCGACCGCCTATTCCATTCAGACTTCCGGTTGCCGACAGTGGCGTCAGACTCCAACGGTAGTCAGTTACGCGGACCCAACCGTTTACAGGGATACTGATAGCTGGGACTTCCCGAAGCGTTGCGCACAAGTCGTCGTAGTGACTGGCTCGTTGCCGCTCCAAATCGAAATAGGCGCGGTCATAGTAGCTCTGCAGATCAGCAGTACGAGCCTCCCAGATTTCGAGATCGCGCTCCGTGAACCGCTCTAACATCACAGGCTTGCGGGAGCCAGGACTCGAAGGTCGACGGCGTTTCTTCTTATTGCTTCTCACCGCCAGCCTCAATGGACCCGGTGAGCAGCTCGAGTACGAGATCTACCGCAATAGTTTTTTCCGCGCTTCGGACGCCGCTCTCTCTGCTTCCCGGGCATCGAGTACGAAGTTTACGAGGCGCTTGTAACGACCGGCTCGGATCATACTCCGCGGTGACAGATTGCCCAACATCGGATTGGGCAGCTCGAACCAAAGACCTACCTTCTGAACATCTCCTTCGAAAAATTCCGCTACGAGATTGGCGATATTGGCTAACTCGCGCAGACGCTCCGCTACAGGGACGGGAATGTTGGCGTCGAAGCGAACGGAGGACTTCGCAATGCCGGCGAGCTTGCTCAAGTCGGCTTTGGACAATTGCACCAGATCGGCGATGCGTTTGTAATCCGGCTTCCCTTGCCGGTACAGCCCGAGCACATCTTCGTGTGCGATATGGGCGGTTATCGAGGGCCTGGCGCGGGTGTTCGACGATAGAGCATTCATCATGGCGAGCCTTGACTAGGAACGCCAGTGTACCACTGATTGACCATGATTTTACCACGATTTCACCACCCATGAGTTGTGGCAAAAAAACATGCTAAACCAGATAGTTGTGTGAAATGCCGGCGGCCTATCGCGAGGCCGTATTCTTGTGGCTTGAAGTTCTTCGTCGACGCTTGCGTGGGCGGGTAGCTTTTTGTCCATACGGGTTCTTCCTTCTGTGGTGAGCGGTTGTCCAGACGCGCGAGTTGTTTCGCGTGATTGGCGATTCTAACAAGCATTCGGCGACGAGTTGGTTCTCAAAATGATGGAAGGTTGTTTGTTACGACGGCGCGTAAGAGGCGTGAAAACCAACGCTATATCCAAGTGCCAATATCGCACGCGTTTTCAGCGTCCGTCGCCGACGTGCTCAGACGACGAACGCAATAGCCGATAGAGCGTCTGCCCGCCCGAAAGGGTCCTCACCCAGAGTGGGATAACCAAGAGGATCGGTGCACGAACCCCGCCTATGGCGGGGTTTGCTTTGCGGATTCCAACTCGGCGTCAAATCTTGCGAAAGTGTTGCTTCTGGAAAGTTGGCCGTGGGGAACTCTGCGGCAGTGGATGCGGATTGGGTCTTCGCCGCGTGCGGCGTGGAACGAAGACCGGGGCTGCTATCGTGCACCCGCCGTTCAGGAACGCCCTGTGCCCTTCGCACCCCATCTTGGAGAAGCCGCCGGCTGACGGGCGTGGATTGCTTGCTCGGTGCGATAAATGGCACTGTGGCCCGGTCATCCTGTCATGGGGCTGACGTGGAGGTCGGGATGAGTGTGGTTCGTGGAATTGCGCTAGGGCTGCTGGCGCTGGTGGCGAATATCAGCGTGGCGGGGACGTGGATTGCGCCGCCGGCGGGATCGCCGGCTGGGTTGATGCAGCGCATGGACCGCGCGAAGTGGATCGCCGCTGGCGCCAAGTCGGCGCAGCGAGTGGTGTATGTCTTCACCGATCCCGACTGTCCGTATTGCAATGACCTCTGGAAAGCGATGCAGACGGCGAGGGCGCCGGATGTGCAGATTCGGTATTTGCTGGTGGCTGTGATTGATGCTGACAGCAAAGGGAAAGACGCAGCGATATTAGAGGCGAAGGATCCCGCCGCGGCGCTGGAGAAGACTGAGCGCAACTATGAGCACGGTGGGATTGCGCCGAAGACGGACATGCTGGCGGAGACGAAGGAGACGATCTCATTCAACGGAGATTTGATGGCGGCCCTGCACATCTTCGGGACACCGGGACTGGTTTACATGGATGAGCACAACCAGGTGAAGGTGTACGCGGGAATGCCCGATGAGAAGCAGCTACAGGCAATTGTTGGCAAACGGTGATGCGCAACGGGCGCAGCGATCGCTAATAACCGTTAGCCGGCCACTTGTCTCCAGTTAGCCAACAGATGCTCGGCACTGCGGGTCGCGAGTGCGTGGACTGTGAAAGTGGGGTTCACGCCGGCGCTGGTGGGGAACAGGCCGGGGCCTGCAACCACCAGGTTGGGGATGTCATGCAGCTGCCCGAACCCATTGGTTACGGAGCTGCTGGCGCTGCTGCCCATCACCGTCCCACCCATGATATGCATGCTCCCCTGCGGTCCCGTCCAAACTTCGTTGGCGCCTGCCGCCCGCATCACTTCCTTGCCCTCTGCAAGAGAGGCTTTCCACAGAGCAACCGATTCATCGTGCGTGGTGTGAGTGACTCGTGCGATTGGGACGCCGTGAGTGTCCCGTTGGTCAGTCAACGTTACGCGGTTGTCAGCAACAGGCAGATCCTCGCAGACGGCCGTCATTCCGGCAAAACCCCGCGTCGCGCGCTTCATGAAGTCGTGAAGCGCAGGACCGAAAAGGTCAGGGCGTGTAGTGGAGATTCCCAGTAAGTCGTTGGGCTTCACGGCCTGGGCGATCATCCATTGATAGCTGCCGAACGCTCCGCTCTTCGCATGCGTTGTCTTGGGGTAACTATCCTGGTTCACGAGCTGACCGCCGAAGGCACCCATGTAGGGACGGGTGTCCTCGTCAAACAACCCGTATACCAATCCGGCGGCGTGTGTCATGACGTAGCGGCCGACAAACCCACCCGAATTCCCCAGGCCCTGGGGATGTTTGGCTGTGGCCGAGGACAGCAGCAATCGGGGGTTCTCTACAGCGAACGCAGCAAGCACGACGAGCTTTGCGTTCACGGTTTGCCGGGTGCCGTCCTTCAATGCAACTTCAACGCCAATAACTCGCGTGCCGTCGGCGCTGGTCAATACCTTTGCCACTGCGGCGTCGTTCACCAGTTGAGCGCCCGCGCTGGCCGCCCGAGGCAGGTGAACCGTCAACGGATTAGCCAACGCTCCGATCGGACAACCTGAATCGCACCAACCGTCCCATAAACAGGTTGGACGCCCATTATAATTGGTGCTCGTCACTGCGATGGGTAACGGTGCAACCGACTTGCCCAACTTCGTGAAGCCGCGGGCTATTGCGCTGCCCTGAGGAAATACTGGAACGCCGGGCATGGGGTAGGGCGCGCCCGCGGGCCGCCAGATTTCCTTGGTGGCGTCACCGGAGACGCCCGCCTCTTGCTGGGCCTTGTCGTAGTAGGGGGCAAGGTCGACATACTTCAGAGGCCAGTCGAGCCCGCGATTGTGGCGGGAGTGCATGTCAAAGTCTTCGGGATGCATCCGCGGCCACACCGCGTAGTGATGCATCGCGGCGCCACCTGTTCCATACGCGGAATTGAATACAAACCCCACAGGGTTCTTGCCTTCGTCCAGCACGGGCGGGCCCGTCCATTTGACACGGCGTGCATACAAGGTCGAGCTGATCAAATGACCGGTCCCACGCGCCGGCCCGGCTTCGAGGATCAGCACGCGTTTGCCACCTTCCGCCAGATGCGCAGCCATGTTGCTGCCGGCTGCGCCTGATCCAACAACGATAACGTCCACCGGATCCCGCGGCAGGCTCGCCGGAGTCTGCGTTGGGCTCGTCATTCGCCCCACCGGCTGGGTGGTTCGATATGGGCCATGTACGGCACGCCCAACTGCTCAAACCCGGCCCTGGTTCCGTACAGGACGTCGACAGCGTCACTGCGGAGCACGAAGTAGAACAAACCGGCGAGCGGACCTTGCCATCCCTCCACCTGGCCGCCTGACATTTTGGTCACGAGCGCGCTGGCTTGCTCGTTCGACAACCCGGGAAAGGCTTTGCCGTACACGGTGCGCGCCAACGTATCCGTTGCCTGCAACCCGCTCTTATAAAAGACTGTGAAAGGGGCTTGGACCCCGAGGTACTTGATCATCAACATGCTGTCAGCGGCATCGCCGGAGAGCTGGTGGTCGATGTAGTGGGAAAGTCCCGCCGCCGCGCTGCCGGGGAGCAGGATCTCGCCCAAAGCGTCCAACACTGCAACAGTCCTGGCATCGAGCGTGCGAAACGGGACTTCCGCCGCTCGCGCCTGCGCGGGCGTCATCTTCTTCTCGCACCCTGCCAACGTAAACGTCAGCAAAGCGCCACCAACAATAAAGTCGCGCCTGGCCACCCGCCGTGGCTCCGGCCACGACGGGAGACCCTCAGAATTTGTATCTAACATTGATGCCAGTCCACCGTGGCGGCTGATACGACTCCTCGTTGCAACCGCACAGGGTCGCGAGATCGAATCCCTGCACGCCCGCATGCGCATTATTCAGATTCTTCACATCCAGGTTGACTTGCCACTTCTCATCAGGAGAAGCCCAACCCGCTCCTGCGTTGATGAGCAGCGAGGCGGCAAATTGATCCGCATCGAAGTTGCGCAGGTTGTAGTAGAACTTGTCGACGTAATGGCCACTGGCCATGACGTGCAGGAATCCCCATGGGATCTCCCACTCGTACCGTGCCATGGCAGTCGCGGTCACCGGCGGCGCATAAGTCGGCTTCACATCCCGCGGTGGCAGTGGTGAACCGAAGCGCAGGGGAATGTCCTCGACAATCGCATTGAACCAGGACCCACTCAAAATCAGGTCCAGTCCCTTGATGGGTGACAGCTGGAGATCCATTTCAGCGCCTACGTTGTGCGAGTCGGCATTGATGACGACGCCGCCGACACCCACAAACAGGAATGCCTGGTAGTTCTTGTAGTCATAGTAGAACGCTGAGGCGTTCAGGCGCGCATGCCCATCCAGGAAGGTGGATTTGAACCCCGTCTCGTAGGCGTACAACGTCTCCGCTTTGTAGGGCAATGACTGATTGCCGCCGGAACCCAGATAAGCACCCAGCAGCGGCGCATTGAAGCTGCCCGCTTTCACGCCGCGATTCACGCCACCAAAGATCAGGAAGTCATCTCTCAGGTGATAGTCGAGCTGCAGTTTGCCGGCCCACAGTGTGTTGGAAGTGTGATCGGAGTCGAAGTAAGGGTCGCCCGCGCCGAAGGGATTATTGAGGAAGGGTCCTTGATTTACACTGTAGTTGCTGTCAGTGGAAAACACACCGATGCCGCTGTGAAATGCCTTGTGCTCCTCAATCACGCGGGCGCCGATGATGCCCGTCAGCTTGCTGGTGAAGTCATATTCCATCTGACCGAACAGGCTCGTTGAGTTGGTGACGAGCTTCGCAACCGTGCCGATGTCGACTGGTGCGATGAAGGTCCCCACGATGCTGTTGTCCGGAGCCTTCAGACCGTTGTCGGAATGGTTGTCGATGTTGAGGTAGTACAGACCGGTCACCCACCGCAGGTGCTCGGCTTCGCCACTCAGACGCAATTCCTGGGTCGTGCTCGTCGCCGCCACGCCTGCGTAGTTGGCCAACTGGTTGCCCGGTCCCGAGTCGACATCGATGAACAGAAGCTTCTTGTAGTCCTTGAAGTCGGTGATGGAGGTGAGCGTCATGCCGCCACCCAGCTTCCATTCCACGCGGCCGTTCAGGCCCCACGTCTGGACAAAGCCGTTGTTCTCGAAGGCGAAGTCGCTGCTGGTGTTGGTTCCCGGACCATCCGGATCAATGTAACCAAAGAAATCACCGCCCGGCACGGGTCGCGCCGCAAGGCCAATATTGGCCCCGGGAGAAAGCGAGCTGCCGTCGATGGCATTCGCACCGCCATCGCCGTTGCCTTCGAGGGTCAACCGGGTTTCGTTCGGCGGTGTATTGATGACGTTGACGAGCTCGCCGCCGGAGTTGGCAACACCGACAGTGGACTTCGACTGATAAGGTCCGGTGGGCTCTTTGGAGTGGGCGTAATTGAATGACAGCCGCATGAGGAGGTCCTCATTCGGCTCGAAGTCGAGCGTTCCACGCAGTGCGTAAGTGTTGTCACCACCCAGGTCGGCGCCAGCGCCATTGCCAGGGGACAGTCCTGCCAGACCAGCCGGTGCGCCGTACGGGTACAGGTTGTTGAGGTAGGCGTCGGCGTGGTTGTACATCATGGCAACGCGACCGGCGAGTGTCTCGCTGAAGGGACCTGACACCGCAGACTCGATACGCTCCGTCAGCCCATGGGTATCGCTGTCGAAATTGCCGAACGTGACGTCTGTATAGCCGTCGAGCTTTTCGAAGTTCGGCTTGCGCGAGATGTAATGAACCAGACCGCCGGTTGCGTTGCGTCCGAAGAGGGTGCCTTGGGGACCTTTCAGGACCTCGACACGGTCGATGTCATAGAGGGCGAATGTCTGGGCCTGTGCGATGGCGATGTAGCCTTCATCCAGGTAGACGGCATTGGGCGCCTCGACGATGTCGTTGAAATCGTTCTGGGTGACACCGCGAATCGTGAACTGGGTGTTCTGACCCGCAAGGTTGCCCGAGATGTGCACGCCCGGAGTAAACGCCGCGACATCGTAACTTTCCTGCACGCCCAGGGCTTTCAGTTGATCCCCGGTGAACGCGTTCATGGTGATGCCGACGTCCTGGATGTTCTGCTCGCGCTTCTGCGCGGAGACCACCACTTCCTCGAGGACATTCTGTGCCAGGACCGGGACAGTAGTGAGAGCTGCGGTCGCGATCGCGGCCCATAGAATGCTGCGACGAACGAACGATTGAGCCACGTTGACTCCCCGTTGCCGACTGTTGCGCCGGCGTTATGAGACCCCTCGTAATTATCAACCATTGCACCGGGTACCCGTCCCGATGCTACGGCCCCCAATGATTTTTGTTCACAGGATGCCGTTAATTTTACGTGTGATTTACACTACATGTTACGGCTAAAAGTATAGGTGTCAAGCAATGGGGCCTCCGGGGAACACACGCAAAAGCGCCAGGGGATTGGACAAGCACTGGCATCTCGCCACCGATGACTTCGAGGTGGGGCTGACGGAGCTGGAATTTTCGATATTTCGCGTATCCGCCGCGTTTGAGCGCTGGCAGGCGGATTGCCTGGGGTGTTGTCACGGCCAGCCGTTTTCGGGCACGGATACCGCACTTTTGCACGTGATCCGCATGCACGAGCGGCCCAAAGGGATTTCGGAGCTGGCCCGGCTGTTGAAGCGGGATGACCTGTCGAATCTGCAGTACGGCGTACGCAAGCTGCTGAAAGCGGGACTGATTGAAAAATCCCGACAGGCGGGCGCGAGCAAGAAGGATGTGACCTACCAGGTCTCCGCGCTGGGGCGGGATGTCACGGACAAATACGCGCGCTTCCGGCAGGAGCTGCTCATTTCCATGACGCGCGCCACGGCGGGCAAGGTCGACTTCGAATCGCTTGCCCGCGCTTTGACGATGATGTCAGCGATGTACGATCAGGCGTCGTGCGTTGCAGCTACGCACCGACTGCCACTATAGATTCGACGACTTTCGCTACAGACAGCAGTGCTGCGTCTGTGTTTGCAAGTCCGAACAAGGACAGTCCCACGGGGGCTGTTCCCGGTGCGTGGCACGGCAATGAGATAGCACAGCCGTCTATGAAATTGACGATGCTTGGATTGCGCAACGCGAGACCGTTGGCTTTCACATAGGCATCATCCGAGGCGAGCTCCGCAACCGCCGGTGCAACGATCGGAACGGTCGGCATCAGCACCGCGTCAAACTTTCTGATTCGGCGCGCGACCCGGGTAGTCATGTCCGCGCGGATGTTGAGTAGATCTATGTAATCCGCGGCATCCTGCTCGCGGCCGCGCAAGATTCGGGTGAGGACCCGGGGATCGTAACCGGAGGAATCATTGACCAACCGCGCGCGATGCAACGCGTAGGATTCCGCGGCGGAAATGCCACCCTTGCGGTTGATGTCAGGTAGCTCGGCGAGCTCAGGCAAGCGGACATCTGTCAGTTTTGCACCGGCCTGGGTCAACGCACGCAAGGCGCGTTCATACTGATCTGCCACCGGCTTCTCGAGTCCGTCAGTGACGTAGTGGGTCAACACGCCGAGGTTGAGATCGCTCGCCGTCAACTCGGGCACGGGGTCGAAGCCCTGCCCGGAAAGTACCGCATCCAGGATCGCACAACACTCGACGGAATTGGCCAGGGGTCCCACGGAATCCAGTGAAGTTGACAGGGGAAAGGCGCCAGCCAGCGGAACGCGGCTCGCGGTTGGTTTGAAGCCAACGATCCCGCACATCGCCGCCGGAATGCGGCACGAGCCCCCCGTGTCAGTTCCCAGTGCGCCATAGGCCATCTCATCAGTGACTGAAACCGCGGCACCGGACGATGATCCGCCGGGAATCCGACCGGTGGCTCGATCCCAGGGATTCAACGGCGTACCGTAATTCGGATTCAATCCGAGTCCGGAGAACGCGAACTCGGTCATGTTCGTACGACCGATGACAACGAATCCCGCGGCCCTGAGTCGCGAGACCGCGCGAGCATCGCGCTCGGCGGGAGGCGCGCTCCTGAGGATCGTTGAGCCGGCCAGGGTGGTGTCGCCTGCGACATCGAACAGATCTTTGATGGAGACGGGAATGCCGGCGAAGGGATTGAGGTGGGCGCCCTGGTGGCGCATGCGGTCATAGAAGTCCGCGGTCGCGAGCGCCTGCTCGCCGTACACCTTCAGAAATACACGCGCGCCTTCGCCTGCATTCGCGGCGATGCGGGTCAGGCAGTCCGTGACGAGCTGGCGACTCGTTATCTGCTGCCTGGAGAGCTGCGCCGCCAGTTGCGCAAGGGTTGCTTTGGGTCGTGTGGTCACGAGAGCTCCATCGAATGTGCCTGCCTGCTGTGCGATTGTAAGCGCTCACCTACTCGATGCGAAACCAATCGATATCCGTGAAGCCATATTCGCTGACGGGAACCGTGCCCAATGCATACAGACCAACTTTCGCGCCGATCCAGCGCCCTTGCTTGGCGGTGAATGGCGTGCCGACTTCCGTGAAGTTTGTTCCGTCGATGCTATATGAGAAGTGCGTCGTAGCGTTCTCGGTTACGTTGACCCTGAGGTAGACAGTGTTGCCGGACAATGCGACTGGTGGAGACTCGACCTCGGGCGCGCCCAGGTCAGCACCGTTGCAAATTGTTTGCGATAGCAATAATCCGCCGGCACCTTTCTTGACGATGACCGCTGCGTAGTCGGCTCCCATGATGAGCAGTCCGGCACGATCGTCGAGAGTCTGTGCAGTGACCGTCATCTTCGTAGTCGCCGTGAAGCGTGGCGCAGGAAATTTCTGCAACAGCAGGTTGGGGACATCCCAAAGGTTGCGATGTCCCTCGGGGGGCGCGATTGCGTACATGCGCAGAAATCCGTAGGCGGCCGATGGAAACGCCCAGGCAGGTTGCGGGTTGGCCTGCCACTGCCATTGCAGCCCCAGTGAGCTGCCGTTGAATTCATCGGAAGTAGCCGGTGTCATGACCGGCTGCGGCTTGCCAACATTTGGTTTTCGATATGTCGCAACGGGCTCACCGTGGTTGCCGATGACCGGCCAATCATCAACCCACTGCATCGGCTGGAGGTGCACAACACGTCCGTAAGGACCCTGGTCCTGAAAGTGAACGAACCACGACTCACCGCCCGGAGTATCGACCCACGCTCCCTGATGCGGGCCGTTGGTGGCCGTGCTGCCCTGAGCCAATACAACTTTGCGCTCATAAGGGCCGTAAATGTTTTTCGACCGCAGCGCCAGCTGCCAGCCCCGCGGCACGCCGCCGGCGGGCGCGAAGATGTAGTAATAACCTTTCCGCCGGTAGAGCTTGGGGCCCTCAACTGTTGGATCACCGCCATGGCCGTCGTATACGAGCGTGCCTGCATCGAGGAGATGGGTGCCATCGGGTGACATCCGGCTCACAATCAAAGTGCTCTTGAGCGCGGAGCGGCTGGCGGACATGGCGTTGATCAGATAAGCGTGGCCGTCATCGTCCCAGAATGGACACGGATCGATCCAACCCTTGACCTGCTCGATCAGCAGCGGCGGGCTCCAGGGTCCCTCGGGCTTCGACGCTTTGGTCATGTAGATCCCGTAGCCGGGATCCGGATAGAAAATAAAGTATTCCCCATTGTGATAGCGCAGGGCAGGCGCCCACGACCCGCTGCCGTGCTGTGGTTTGCTGTACACATCCAACGGCGGTTGCGCGGCATAGACGTGCCCGATGAGCTCCCAATTCACCAGGTCCTTCGAATGCAGGATGGGCAGGCCCGGCGCCGCATTGAAGCTCGAAGCCGTCATATAAAATTCGGTGCCGACCCGTATGACATCGGGATCTGAGTAGTCGGCATAGAGAACCGGATTGCGGTAGGTGCCGTCCCCGTTGTCGGCGACCCAAGGGTTTGCGCGGCACGAGATCGCAAACAACAGCACGGCAAGCAGAAAGCTAGAACGGGAGATTGGCCTGCGGCACATAAAGTGCTCAATCCTGAGCTGTATGAGGCGCGGAAGTATCCATGTCTGAAGGGTGCGAAGCCAAGGGGACGTTCCTGCCGTGAGCGGATTCGATCACAGCGTCGTGTCGGCGGAGGCGTTCGAGAACCGGTATCGAGAGAATGCCGATCCCTGGAACTACAAGGCTTCTCCTTATGAGCGCGGCAAGTACCTGGTCACGCTCGAATCACTGTCCCGACCCAGATATGCCAATGCCTTTGAGCCGGCCTGCTCGGTAGGAGAGCTGACTGCGATGCTCGCCACGCGATGCGGTCGCTTACTGGCAACTGATGTATCAGAGACTGCCGTTGAAAGGGCACGGAGCCGCTGCGCCGGTTTGCACAACGTGCGGATCGAGTGCCGCGATCTGCGAACCGAGCTCGACCGGCAGGTTGAAGCAGGGCCCTTCGACCTGATTGTGTTCAGTGAAGTGGGCTACTACTTCGATATCGAATCGCTGTCGGTGCTCGCACGGCGCCTCGGGGATGCCCTCTGCACCAACGGCGAGCTGATTGCAGTCCACTGGCGAGGGCACAGTAACGATCACGTACTGCACGGCGATGAAGTCCACCGCTGCCTGCTCCATGCTCTGCCGCTCCAACACCGGCTGGGCGATCACCATCCGGGTTACCGCCTCGACTCCTGGCTGAAGACATGAGACATCCGGGGAATCCCCGAGGTCGCTGGACTTCCTTGTTGAACGATCGATAAATAGTAGCGCCATCCCGGGGACTGACCCTATACTTCCGCTCGCGAGCCAGTGGGGTCCGTTAGATGGCGCGTCATTCACGATTCGATGTTCTGTTTGAGCCGGTCCGGATCGGTCCGGTGACCGCACCCAATCGGTTCTACGCGGTGCCGCATGCCAGCGGCATGACCAACATCATGCCCCGCATGCGGGCGGACTTCCGGGAAATGAAAGCCGAAGGCGGGTGGGGTGTCGTTTGCACCGGATACGTTTCGGTGCATCCGACTTCCGATGATTCGCCACTACCGTATGCCACTCTCTGGGACGATAACGATATCCGCTCCCATGCCATGATGACCGAGGCCGTGCACCGCCACGGCTCGCTCGCCGGCATCGAGTTGTGGCACGGTGGTGGTTCGGTATCAAACAAGACCAGCCGCTTTCCGCCACTGTCGCCCTCGGGCATTTCCTGGATGGCGACCCATGTCGGATTCATGGGAAACCAACGCTCCAGGGCCATGGATGCCGGTGATATCCGCAATCTGCTGCGCTGGCAGGCCGAAGCCGCGCGCAAAGCCCGGAGCGCGGGTTTCGATATCATTTACGTGTATGCCGGCATGGGCTATCTGCCGTACGAGTTCCTGCTTCCCGAATGGAATCAGCGCACGGATGAATACGGCGGCTCGATTGCCAACCGGGTTCGCATAGTCAGAGAGCTGCTGGAAGTCACCAGGGACGCGGTGGGCGACACCTGCGGTGTGGCGCTACGGATCAGTCTCGAGGAGCTTCGAGGCCGGCCCAGTGACCGTGCCGCGTCGGAGGCTCACGAAGTGGTTGAGTTGTTGGCCGACGTGCCGGATCTCTGGGACGTCAAAATGGACTCGAGCCCGACTGACTGCTCGCCGTCGCGGTTCACGGGCGAGGGCAGCCACGAGCCCGTCATAGACTTCGTCAAGCAGATCACGAAAAAGCCCGTGGTGGGCGTGGGGCGTTTCACCTCACCCGACACGATGGTGTCCCAGATCAGACGCGGAGTGCTCGACCTGATCGGTGGCGCGCGTCCGTCGATTGCGGATCCCTTTCTGCCGAAGAAGATTGACGCGGGCCGCGAGCAGGATATTCGCGAGTGCATTGGCTGTAATATCTGCATCTCCAGCTGGCATGACAGTGTGCCGGTCCGCTGCACTCAGAACCCCACGGCGGGCGAGGAATGGCGGCGCGGCTGGCATCCGGAGCGCTTTGCCACGGCCGGCAGCAGGACATCTGTGTTGATTGTGGGGGGTGGCCCTGCCGGCCTCGAGTGCGCGCTGACAATGGCCCGGCGCGGATATCCGGTGTCGCTGGCCGAGGCTTCGGACAACTTCGGTGGCCGGCTGCGCTTTGAGACCACGCTTCCGGGGCTCGCCACCTGGGGCCGGGTCCTCGACTGGCGAATGGGCCAGCTGCAACGTCTGCCAAATGTAACTCTCTACGCAGGCAATGAGCTCTCGGTCGACGATATCCTGGAACTCGAGCATCAGCGGGTGGTCATTGCCACCGGCGCGCGCTGGACCCGGATGTTATATTCCACGCTGGAGTTGCCTGTCGGGGATCTCGAGCAGGCGCACGTGTTCACGCCGGATGACGTAGGGGCGGGGGCGTATATCGACGGCCCGATTGTCGTATTCGATTTTGACAACTACTACATGGGCAGCGCGCTCGCCGAGCACCTGACTCAGGCTGCTGACAGCGTCACGTACGTAACTGCGGCCGGCCATCCTTCGGCCTGGGCCATCATGACCAACGAGCAGCCGCAGGTGCATCGGGCACTTGCCAGTTGCGGGGTCGAGGTGATCACGCTGTCGCGGGTTGTGAAATTTCAGTTGGGCGAACTGGTGATTGCCAACATGTTCACCGGCGCGGAGCGACGCTTGCAGTGTCGCTCGCTCGTGATCGTGGGGGCGCGCAAGTCGCGGGATGAGCTGTATCAGGCCCTGATGGCGCGGCGGCAGGAGCTGGTGCCCGCGGGAATTCTGTCCGTGGATCGAATCGGAGATGCGCTCGCACCGGGGGCGATTGCCCATGCCGTGCATAGTGGGCATCGGTATGCGCGCGAGCTGGATGGCCCTCCTGGTGCCGAGTTGTATCGGCGGGATTCTCCGATCGTGGAAGATCTTCCGTTACTCTATGACGATGGCGGTGGGGAGCGGGAAACCGTATGAAAGTAAAGTGACGGCCCCCATCGACGGGCTGGAGCAGACGTTACCTTCGAGTTGGTACTACTCGCCGGACATCTACGCTCTGGAAAAGGAGCGCATTTTCTGCCGCGAATGGATCTGCGCGGCGCGCGAGGAACAGTTGCCGTCGCCCGGGGACTTCCTGATTCTGGATGTCGTCGGTGAAAGCATCATCCTGGTGCGCAATCGCCAGGGCGTGCTCAGAGCCTTCTACAATGTCTGTCGACATCGTGGCGCGCGTCTTTGCAGGACTGACGAAACCCCTGTGCCTGGAATGGCTGTTCATGGGGGTGTGATCGCCGGAAGGTCGATATTGTGTCCCTACCACCAGTGGGCGTATGACCTGGACGGCCGCCTGGTGGCGGCTCCGTACATGAGCACCGTGTCGGGTTTCGACAAGTCGACAGTCAGTCTGTATCCGGTCGGAGTTGAATGCTGGGGTGGCTTCGTTTTCCTGAACCTCACGCCGGTTGAAGGCGCCTCTTTCGCCGCACAACTGGGGGAGATCCCCCAGCGCGTCGCCCGATACCCGCTGGCGGATCTGCGCATCGGCCACTCGATTACCTATCACGTTGCCGCAAACTGGAAGGCGATCTGCGAGAATTACAACGAGTGTTATCACTGCGGCGGCGTACATCCCGAGCTCTGTTCCGTCGTACCGGCATTTCGCGAAGCGGGCGGGGCAGGGTTGGATTGGATGCGGGGCGTGCCTCATCGCGAAGGCGCCAACACGTTCACTCACAGCGGGACGACGACGCGGCGGGCATTTCCAGGTCTCAACGGGGACGAGCAGGAACGGCACAAGGGAGAAGTCCTGTATCCGAATCTGTTTGTGAGCCTCGCGCGGGATCATGCCGCCGCGTTCATCCTCCAGCCGCGTGGGCCGGAGAGAACCGACATCGTCTGCCAGTTCCTGTTCGAGCCCCACGAGATCCAAAAGCCGGGGTTTGATCCGTGGGATGCCGTGGAATTCTGGGATATCACCAACCGGCAGGATTGGGGGATCTGTGAGTCGGTGCAGTGCGGCATGCGCAGCCGCGTTCATCAACATGGTTACTACGCGCCGATGGAAGATTACAGTCTCGACATTCGTCGTTACGTACAGGAGCGGCTCGGGCCGGAATTGTGTACTCGCTGATCCATCGAGTCCGTTGGCGCATCTACGCCTTCCTGTTTCTATTCGGCTTCATTGCCTATTTCCAACAAAAGGGCCTGACGGTCGCCGCTGAGCGGATGATGCCCGAGCTCAGCTTCAGCCAGCAGCAGATCGGCTGGCTCGAATGGGCACTGGTGCTCGGCTACGCGATCTTTCAGTTCCCAGGTGGAGTGATCGGGCAGCGGCTCGGCGCGCGGTTCATGTTTACCCTGATCGGCCTGGTCGCCTTCCTGTGTACGGTCCTCACCCCGGTGGCGCCAGTTGTTCTGAGCGGCACGGCGTTGTTCGTCGTGCTGTTTGTCCTGCAGCTCGTTGTGGGTCTGGCCCAGGGTTCGATTTTTCCGGTCTCCTCCGGAGTGATGGAGACCTGGTTTCGGCCGGAGCGCTGGGCGTTGATCCAGGGTTTGCAGTCAATGGGCCTGCAGCTCGCCGCCGCGGCGACTCCGCCCGTTGTGGCCTACCTGATGTCCGCTGTGGGATGGCAGCAGGCCTTGTTCTGGCCGGGTCTGCCGGCTGTGGCCGTCATCCTCGTGTGGGCCTGGTATGCCCGCAATTCTCCCCGTGAGCACCCTTCGGTCACGCGCGAAGAAATCGCGGAGCTCGGGAAGGATGCCAACCCTCCGCCGCCTGCCAAGGTGGATTGGCGCCGTCTCGGCTCTCTGCTCGGGAACCGTTCAATCGTGCTCCTGACCCTGTCGTACATCTGCATGAACTATGTTTTCTATCTGATTTCCAACTGGTGCTTCCTCTACCTCGTCCAGGAGCGGCATTTCAACGCTCTGGAGGGGAGTTGGCTGGCAACGGTACCGCCACTGGCCGCCGCCCTCGGCGCCGGTGTTGGTGGCACTCTCGTTGGTTTCACTTGCGCGCGGTTCGGCAACAAGTGGGGATTTAGAATCGTTCCGATGGTGGCATTGCCCGTTACGGGCCTGCTTCTGCTGCTCACCGTCAATCTCAGCAATCCCTATGCCGCCGTAGTCACTCTGGCACTCGCGTACGGAGTGGTGGAGCTGTGCGAGGGGCCGTATTGGGCGGGCACGATGTTCGTAGCCCGCGCCGACAGCATGTCCGCCACGGGCGTTCTGAATACGGGCGGGAATCTCGGCGGGATCATCGGTATTCCCATCGTCGCCTACCTTTCTGGGCACGGTCACTGGACCCTCGCGTTCGTTATTGGTGCGATTTTTGCCCTCCTCGGCGCCATTGCGTGGCTGGGCATCGATGCGGATGAGCGATTTGAGCCGCCACCCTCAATCGACTCTTGACGCGATAAACGGGGCTCTCGAGGAACTGCCGCCGGCCGGCGCTTTGCTTCCGGGTTTCCAGCCGCGGTTGCCTGCGACGTTTACCAGCGACGCGCGGGACCGCCCTGTACGGCCCGCGCGCTGAACGTTAGGCTGGGGGATGACCGCCGCTTCTCGAGCATCCAGCGTTGCCAGCGTGCGCTATCAGGAGGTGACGCGTCTGCTGCAGAAGGGTGATTTGAACACAGCAGCAGACCTTTGCGACCGCCTTACAGCGCAGTTCCCGCAGTTCCTCCCAGCTTGGCACAGCGCCAGCTTTATTGCGTTGTGCCGCGGTCAGATTGCCAACGCGTCCCAGACTATCCAGCGAGCGCTTGCGGGCTCTCCTTCAGACCCGGGATATCTTTTGCAACACGCCCGAGTTCTCGCTGCCGAACGCCGGCTCGCTGAGAGCATTCAAAGCGCCGCGAGTGCCGAACGGGCCGCTGCCAATGCCCCTCAGTTGCTCGATGCCATTGGGTCCTTTTACAGCTCCATCGGTGAATATCAGCGCGCTCTGGAGGCGTATTCCGGGGCGCTGGCTCGCGATTCCACGCAGCACATCTTCTGGTTCAACCGCGCCACCGTGCAGCGCTATCTCGGCCGTCTGTCCGAGGCAGAAGCCGACTATGACCGCGCGATTGAGCTTCGGCCGAATGATTTCGAGGCCTACACCAACCGTTCCGAGCTGCGCAGGCAAACACGGGATCGAAACCACATTGATGTCATGGAGCGGCAGCTCGCCGCGGGCATCCCGGACTGGCGCGGCGAAATGCAACTTCGACATGCGCTTGCAAAAGAATACGAAGACCTCGAGCAGTATCCAGACTCCTGGCGCCATCTGGAAAGAGGCGCCGGGTTGCGCCGCGAACATCTCCAGTACGATGTCCGCTATGACACAGACACTGTTGATTGGATCATCGAGGCATTCCCATCGGCCCCGCCGGAGCCCATCGCGGGTTGTCAGAGTCGGGAACCCATCTTCATTGTGGGATTGCCCCGCAGTGGCACGACCCTCGTTGAGCGGATTCTGGGAAGCCATTCCCAGGTATTCGCAGCTGGCGAGCTGAATCACTTTGCCGCGGTCCTGGTCAGCGCGGCCGTAGGGCGCAACGGCGGCAAGCCGTTACCCCGACCCCAGCTCATCGCCGCGACACGCGATCTGGATTTCGCCGCCGTAGGCGCGCAATACCTGGACAGAACCCGGCCGGCAACTGCTCAAAGGCAACACTTCACTGACAAGATGCCACTGAACTATCTGTATTGCGGCCTGATCCGCCGGGCATTGCCCAATGCGCGGATAGTGCACGTAACTCGCCGGCCCATGGCGTCCTGTTACGCTATGTTCAAGACTTTATTCAAGGACGGATATCCTTTCTCATACGACCTGGACGATCTCGCTCGCTACTACGTCGGCTACCGCCGGCTCATGGACCATTGGCGCAACACCATGCCAGGGGTCATCTATGACATCAGCTATGAGAATCTAGTCCGGGACCAGGAAGGCGCGAGCCGGCGCCTGCTCGCAGCTTGCGGGGTCGAATGGGAGGACGCTTGCCTCCAGTTTCATCGTAACCCAACAGTCACCACCACCGCGAGCGCATCCCAGGTGCGCCGCCCCATGTACGACTCGTCGCTCACACAATGGCGTCACTACGAGAGCCAGCTTGCCGGGTTGCGTCGTCAACTGCAGGCGGCCGGCATACCGGCAGCTGAGCTGAGCGCTGAATAGGAAAAATTGCCGATGACATCCAATACTGTATTTGATGAGGAGTCCTGTTACCGTTCGCGGCAGGATTTCCCGTCGTTGACTCGTAATGTCGACGGACACCCCATCGCGTACCTGGACGGTCCGGGCGGCACACAGGTGCCCAAGCCAGTCCTCGATGCGATGATTGATTGCTATCACAACCGGAACGTCAACACCCACGGAAACTTTGTGCCGTCGGCGGAGTTGGACGAACGCCTGCTGGAGGCACGTAGTGCCGTCGCGGATCTCCTCGGAGCCAGGGGGCACGAGCAGGTTTCGATCGGGCAGAACATGACTACCCTCGCGTTCTCGCTGTCACATGCCATCGGGCGAACGATCAAATCGGGCGATGAGATCCTCATCACGCAACTCGATCACGAGGCCAATCGGGGTCCCTGGCAGAGGCTGAAAGAGCACGGCGCGGTCATTCGCGAAGTGCCTTTGCTGCCGACCGGTGAGTTGGACTACGCGGCGATGCAGGGACTGGTTACCGACCGGACTCGATTGTTGGCGCTGGGATGCTCATCCAATGCCATTGGTACAGTCAACGATCTGAAGTTGGCGCGCGAACTGACCAGGGCGGTGGGGGCGCTGTTGGTGCTGGATGCCGTGCACTTTGCACCGCATTTCCCCATCCACGTAGAGCAGCTCGACCCGGACTTTCTGATGTGCTCGGCGTACAAGTTCTACGGACCCCACGTGGGTATTCTGTACTCGCGGCCAGGCGCGCTCAGCGCGTTGGCCACCGACAAGTTGATTGTTCAGGATGACGATGCGCCATATCGAATTGAGACGGGCACGCTGAATCATCCTGCGATTGAGGGCGTTGGAGCAGCGGTGGAGTACCTGGCGCGCTTCGGGCGAGGCTCGACGCGAAAAGAAACAGTTCACGATGCCATCGCAGCCATCGCTGTGTATGAGCACGAGTTGGGGCAGCATCTGTGGTCAGCGCTGGAGGGATTGCCGCGGGTCCGGCTATGGGGAGTGGATTTCTCCCGGCCGATGCGGGCACCCACGGTGTCGTTCACGGTCGATGACGTTGAAGCAGGTACCATCGCGAAGGCGTTGGGGAAAATGGGCATCTGTGTCTGGGACGGGAATTTCTACGCGCCGCGCCCGGTGGAAATCATGAATATCCCCGGCAAGGCGTTGGTCCGCGTTGGGTTCTCGATGTACAACACCAAGGATGAGATTGAAAGGCTGGTTCAGTGCGTGGCAGCACTGGCACGACAGAAGTGACGGAGCGGGGGGCCAGGGGGACGCTGCGGGCATACGCTCGCGGCTGGATGGCCGCGTTCGTGTTGGTCGCTGAGGCGGCGACGGCGGGATCGCCGGTGTTGTTCACGGTCGCGCCTGATACGGCCGAGCCCAATTCCAGCGAGGAAATCGCCAAGGCCACCACCGAGCCGCGGTTCTCCTCGCCCTGGGTATCTTACGTGCCGGCATCAACGACAGTGCCGTCGCCGCGTGCATTCATGCACCGAATAGCTGGCGCGCCCGGCGAGCTGGTTGATTCGGCAACGGCGTATGCGTATGCGCGTGCGTTGGCCGCTGCCTCGCCTCGTGTGCGGGTGTTCGAGATAGGGCGCTCGGAAGAGGGGCGCGACATTCTCCTGATGGCCATCGCCGACGAGGCCGGCATCCAGCAACTCGACCAACTCAAAGCCGACACTGCCGCCCTGGCGGACCCGAGGAAAACCGACGCCGCGGCGGCGACGAAAATCATTGAACGCGCTCGTCCCATCTACTATTTCAACGCTGCCCTGCATTCCGACGAAACGGGCTCCACAGAAGCGGTCATGGAGCTCGCCTACAGGCTGGCTGTGTCGGAACAGCCGGTGATTGATCGCATCCGCAGGAACCTGGTGGTGCTGATCAACCCGGTATCGAACCCGGATGGCCGTGACAAGCAGGTCGAGTGGTTCTACCGCTACCTGAAAGGGAAAACCGAGCTCGAGAAGCTACCGCGCCAGGCACCTCCGTACTGGTCCAGATATGCATTCGTGGACATCAACCGCGATGCGCATCAACTGACGCACGAAACGACGAAAGCCGTCCAGCGGATGCTGTTTGATTGGCATCCACAGGTCGTGCACGACCTGCATGAAAGCGTGGCGCTGATGGTCACATGGAATGGCACAGGGCCCATCAACGAGCATATCGACCCGCTTTCCTACGACGAGCGCATGGAGCTCAGTTTCCACGAAGTCCAGACTCTGACCGGCTTCGGCATGCCGGGTGTGTGGACGTGGAACTTCGGAGATGATTTCGCACATCTGTTCATGGATTCCGTCGGACTCAATCACAACGCCATCGGTCGCGGCTACGAGACGTTCGGCAATGGAACGGCGGAGACATTGACTCAAACAGCGCCGCCGGACCAGGTGAGCCAGGAGTGGTATCGGCCGTCGCCTCCTCCGAACACGCCCTTTAAATGGTCCGCCCGCGACAATCTCAACTACACCGAAACGGGCGCACTGTCAGTACTCGATGCCGCTGCCCAGCAGTCCAAAGCCCTTCTTGGAAATTTCTATCAGAAGGGGCTCCACTCCTGGCAGAAGGGCGTAACGGAGGCGCCATACGCTTACGTGATCCCAGGCGGGCAGGGCGATCCCACTCGTGTTGCTCAACTCGTGTCGCGGCTGATGGCACAGGGGATCGAAGTGCAGCGCGCCAGCACCGAGTTGAAGTTGCTGGAAGGTATGTATCCCGCGGGAACTTACGTTGTGCGGTTGGATCAGCCGTATCGTAACTACGCGGTAGATCTGCTCAGCATGCAGCACTATCCCAAGGACGGCGGCGAGCCCTACGACGATGTCTCCTGGTCATTTCCCGCACACTATCATCTGAATGTGATTCCTATTGCTGATATGGCTGTGAAGAACGCTTCACTTACTCCGTTGACAGAGGCTCCTCACGTGACGGGCTCTGTATCGGCTGGGCCCGCAAAGGCGTATCTGCTGAAGGACACCGGCCAGGAGGCATTGTTGGAAGCCCGCTTCCGGCTCGCGAAGTTCAAAGTGAGTATTGCGGAGCGGTCCTTCTCCGCGGGTGGGACGGAATATCCCGCCGGATCATGGATCCTGACTTCGCAGCCAGGGCTCGGGAAGGCAGTCGAAGACACGGCGGGTCAACTCGGATTGGATTTTGCGGGTGTTGCTTCCGTGCCGGATGTCGGCAATCACGCAGCTCCTGTGCCACGGCTGGGAGTGTGGATTCCATGGGCAGATACCGATACGAGTGGCTGGGCGCGTTACTCCCTCGATCAACGACACATCGCATATTCATATGTGCGCGATGAAGACATCCGCGCGGGAAAACTGCGCAGCAAGTACGACATCCTTCTGTACCCACATGTTGACTTGGAGCTTGCTGAGCAGATTGAAGGGATCCCCAAAGCCTGGGGGCCGATGCCGTTCAAGAAGACGCGGCTCACACCCAGTCATGGAACGCCCGCCTGGTCGGACGACATCACAGGCGGAATTGGCTACGCCGGCCTTGGAGAAATTCAGCGATTCGTGGAGAGCGGGGGGCTGCTGATTACGCTGGGCAGTGGTTCGATGCTTCCATTGGAAGGCGGCATCGTTCGCGGCATTCGTCGAGAGTCCGGCGGCGTGCCACGCAGCTCACAAGGTGGTGGTTCAGCGTCGGCGGCGGCTGCACAAGATGCTGAGACGCGTACTCCTGGCAGCCACCTGCGTGTCACGTTCGCGAGGTCCGATCATCCGATTGCCTATGGATATCCATCGCATACTTACGTGTTCCGCCAGAACTTCCCGCTATACGCGCTTCCGCGTCACTGGCTGCGGATGGCGTACTGCACGACTTGCCTCGATGGACCGGTGGACCCTCGCGGCGTTGTGCTCGAATGGGGTGATCGCGAGGGCGCCCCGTTCGTGGTGAGCGGGCAAGCTTGGGGTGAGCAGAACCTCATGGGTCGCGCGGCGATTTTGGATATGCGCACCGGTGCCGGGCACGTGGTGGCGTTCAATTTCAATCCGCTCCATCGAGACCTGAATCGTGGGGACCAGCGGATGCTGTGGAATGCCATCATCAACTGGCAGTACGAGCTAACCCTGCACTGAAGGGCTATGCTGCGAGCATGAGTGAAATAGAAACGAATTTGCCTCCGGATAACACCGATGCGGCTTACAAGGAACGAATGGAGCGTCGCAAGGCGATCCAGGACAAGCGCATTGCCGAGACCGTAGGCGAGCAGGGCTTGGTTATCGTCCACACCGGCGCGGGCAAGGGAAAGACTACCGCGGCGTTAGGAATGGTCCTCCGAAGCCTCGGCCACGGCCACCGTGTTGCGATTGTTCAATTCATCAAGGGCGCATGGGAGCCGGCGGAGAAGCGCGCTTTCGAGCCGTGGGGAGATCAGATCGTCTTTCACGCCACGGGTGGCGGCTTCACTTGGGAAACGCAGGATCGCGTCCGCGACAAGGAGATGGCGCAGGCTGGCTGGTTAGTTGCCCGCGGTTATCTCGCTGATCCGACATTCAAGCTGGTGTTGCTGGATGAGGTCAATGTCGCGCTCCGTAAGGATTACGTGTCTGTGGAACAGGTGCTCGAGGGTGTGGACCTCCGTCCACCCAACACGCATGTGGTATTGACTGGGCGAAATGCCCCGGATGAGCTCATCGAACGGGCCGACCTGGTCACTGAAATGACGCTGATTAAACATCCGCTGAAGCACAAGAAAGTTCGAGCGCAGGCGGGCATCGAATTTTGATGAAATAGCGTGAAGCACGCTTTTGACATTCCCCGCATCGTGATTGCGGGTGCATCCTCCAACGTCGGCAAGACCACGATCACCGCAGGGTTGATCGCCGCGTTCAGGCAGAAGGGATTAACCGTTCAGCCGTTCAAGTGCGGGCCGGACTACGTGGATCCCAGCTACCACGAACGCGCGGCCGGCCGCCCTTGCCGTAACCTCGATACGTGGATGTTGAGTGACTCGCAGTTGCTGGAGTCGTTCGCACGAGCGTGTCAGGACGCTGACATTGCCGTCATTGAAGGAGTAATGGGGCTATACGATGGCAGTGATTGGCACGACGAGCGTGGCTCGACCGCGCAGATTGCGAAGCTGTTGAATGCGCCAGTGCTGTTGGTATTCGATATTTCGGGATCGGCACGCAGTGCGGCGGCGGGTGTTCTCGGATACAAGACGTTCGATCTGGCCGTTGCAATTCGCGGTGTTGTGCTCAATTTTGCGGGATCGGAGGGACACGCACTCGGATGCGCGGGGGCTATCCAGAGTGCCACGTCTTTGCCAATGGTTGGCTGGCTGCCACGCGAGATGCAGCTCCAGATTCCTGAGCGCCATTTAGGGTTGGTTCCCGGCGGCGAGCAGGTCGACAGCGATGCGCTGATTGCACAGATGACGGCAGCGGTAACGGCACGCTTCGATATCGATGGCATCGCCTCGATGGCCCGCGCAGCCGTGGCCCGCGTGGGCGCACCTACAGCCGGCGCTGAAGCGGCGTCAACCCGCGCGGACCGGGGCGTGAGCGGTGATTGGGCCGCGCCCAGCGTCCCAGCACATTTGCTGTCGGTCAACGACGGCGATGCTGGCCGCGCGCGAGGCGCATCACCAGCGGCATCCCGGCGCCCGGTGCTCGCCGTCGCCCGCGACAAGGCTTTTTGCTTCTACTACCCCGAAAACCTCGAGCTCCTGGCCGAAGCGGGCGCCGAAGTGGAATTCTTCAGTCCCCTGCGTGGCGAGCGCCCCAGCCCGCAGGCTGCGGGGGTGTACCTCGGCGGAGGCTACCCCGAGCTCCATGGCGAGGCGCTGGCATCCAACACAGCCCTGTGGCAAACACTGAACGAGATGCACGCTGCTGACAAACCCATCTATGCCGAATGCGGCGGTTTCATGGTGCTGACGCAAGGGCTGACGGATGCCAGCGGCCACACCTGGAAGATGGCCGGCCTCTTGCCAGGGATTACGAGGATGAACGGTCGGTTGGCTGCACTCGGCTATCGGCACGTCACGGCGCTCCGACCCAACCTGTTGGCGGTCCCGGGCGAATCGCTCAGAGGCCACGAGTTCCGCTATAGCTCCTGGGTCGCTGACTCCAGCGGCGCGCCGGCGGCGGCGGCGTTGAGTCCCCACGCGGCGTTGAGTCCCCACGCGGCGTTGAGTCCCACAGCGGCGTTGAGCACCACAGCGACGTGGAACCCCACCCCGGCGTGGGAAGTTAAAGGTACACGTGGCAAGGTCCCGGAGGACGGTGTTGGTTACGTCCGAGGAAACCTCCTGGCCAGCTACCTTCACGTCCATTTCGGCCAGCGCCGCGACCTGGCGCAGCGGTTCGTGTCGCGCCTGCGATAGGACTACCGCTGCCACAATGGATCCAGCGCGCGCCGGCCATGGATCTACAGCTTGTGCGTCGACAACAACAGACTGGTCTCCGTATTGGAGATCCCCTCAATCAACCTGATCCGCCCCAACACCCGATCGAACGCCTCCAGGCTGTCGGCACGTAATTCCGCAACAATGTCCCATCGCCCGTTGGTCGTGTGGAGCGACGACACGGCCGGATCGCCGCGCAACGCGCGGATGACCTCATCAGTTCGATTGCCCTCAACCGCAACCAGAGTCAGTGCCCGAATGCGCTGCGCTTCCTCCTGCGGCCGCAGGCGCACGGTGTAACCCACGATGGTCCCGTCACTCTCCAGCCGGGCAAGGCGATTTTGCACCGTGCCGCGGGCGACCCGCAGCTTGCGGGCGAGGGTGGCCACGGACGTCCTGGCATCGTCCCGAAGTAGTCCCAGAAGCTGGCGGTCGATGTCATCCACGATCAATGGCGTCCACGATCAATGTCATCCACGAACGATTCCTCCAGATGGCGAGCCTGCAAATTGTGCCCCATATTGGTGCTCCATACTAGTCAAAACGCCAGCCAATACCATCATTGTGTTCACAAAAGCTCCAAAACTGAGCAGTTTTCTGGCTATTTATTGGCTCACTGCGCCGCGACACTAGCCACACGCTCCAGTTACCGCATGAGGGGGAATCATGGTTGATTACATAGGGGTCGAACGCGTCCAAGAGCTCGTGACCCGAATCGGGCCTGCGCGCTTCATCGAAGCGCTCGCCACCGAGATCGAACACGATTACCGCCGCTGGCGCGAATTCGAAAAATCACCGCGTCATGCCACCCATTCGACAGTGGGTGTCATCGAACTGATGCCCACCAGCGATGGCCGGCTGTATTCATTCAAGTACGTCAACGGCCATCCGAAGAACACCGCCGCCGGCCTGTTGACCGTGACTGCCTTCGGCGTTCTATCTGATGTTGAGACCGGATATCCGCTGCTGTTGTCCGAGATGACTTTCACTACGGCACTGCGCACGGCGGCCATGTCAGCCCTGGCTGCCCGCCGGATGGCGCGGCCCGACAGCCGGGTCATGGCACTCATTGGCAACGGCGCGCAGAGTGAGTTTCAGGCTATTGCCTTCAACCACATGTTGGGCATTCGCGAGCTGCGGCTGTACGACACGGACAGCCGCGCTACTTTGAAGCTCGAACGGAATCTGTTGAAGCTCGGGCTGCGTGATTTGCGGGTCGTGCGCTGTAGCTCGGTCGCTGAGGCGGTCACCGGTGCCGATATCGTCACCACCGTCACGGCAGACAAATGCAACGCAGTGATTCTGACACCCGCGATGATCCAGCCCGGGATGCATATCAATGCCGTGGGCGGTGATTGCCCCGGGAAGACCGAATTGCATGCGGACATTCTGCGCAGGCCCGACGCACGGGTCATTGTGGAATTCGCGCCGCAGTGCCGGATCGAGGGCGAGATTCAACAGCTGGAGGAGTGGTTCCCCGTCACTGAGTTGAGTGACGTACTGACGGGCAAAGCGGTCGCGCGGGCGAGCGCCGAGGAAGTGACGGTATTCGACTCCGTTGGTTTTGCGCTGACCGACTTTTCGGCGCTGAGATATCTGCATCGCCTCAACCGTGATCAGCGGGTGGCGCCGGCAGGCATCGATCTGGTGCCGGAGCTGGACGATCCCAAAGACCTGTTTGGCGGCCTGACGCATCAGATCGCCGATCGGCCCCTGCAATCCCCGGTGAACTGGTCTTCCGTGGCGGCGGATCGTCCGCGTGCGGTCGACATCAGAAGGGCGGCTGACAGCCGGCTGGGCTCATGATCGGCCGGGTCCCGAAAACAGCGGTCCTGATCGGCGCGCCCACTGATGTTGGCGCCGCTGACCGCGGCTCCTCGATGGGTCCAGAAGCCCTCCGGGTGGCTGGCCTCAACGCGGCTCTCACCCGTCATGGCCTGAAAGTTGTCGACCGAGGCAACCTCAGCGGCCCTCCCAACCCGGGCCGGCCGCCCGTCAACGGCTACAGGCACCTCCAAGAGGTATACGACTGGAACCGCGCCGTACACGACGCGATGTACGGCGAATTACACGAAGGAAACCTGCCGATCCTCCTGGGCGGTGACCACAGCTTAGGGATAGGATCCATCAGCGCCGTGGCCCGTCATTGCCGTGAAACCGGCAAGGAGCTGCGCATCCTCTGGCTGGATGCCCACGCCGATTTCAACACTAGCGAGTTATCCCCCAGCGGCAATCTGCACGGCATGCCTCTGGCATGCCTGTGCGGATTCGGGCCGCGAGAACTGGTCGCGTTGGGAGGTGCCACGCCGGCCATCAGTCCGGGTTGGATCCGACAGATCGGCATTCGCAGCGTCGATGCCGGCGAGAAGCGCTTTGTGCACGAGCAGGGCCTCGAAGTGTTCGACATGCGCTCGGTGGATGAAATGGGAGTACGCCAGGTAATGGACCTGGCGCTGGCCGACATGGATGACAACACCCATCTGCATGTCAGCTTTGATGTCGATTTCCTCGACCCGGAAATCGCCCCTGGAGTAGGCACTACCGTGCCCGGCGGTCCCTCGTATCGCGAAGCCCAGTTGTGCATGGAAATGATCGCCGACACCGGGTCCATGGGCTCGCTCGATGTGGTCGAGCTAAATCCCGCTCTCGATGTCCGCAACGGCACGGCCACGCTGGCCGTGGATCTCATCGAATCCCTCTTCGGTAAAAGCACCCTGATCCGCAGGCGCTTTTCAGAGTCTCCGCGGCATCCGCTCAGCCAGAAAATCAATGAAGGCCCGTACCGACGGAAGCAGGCCGCGGCGGGTGGGAAACACTAGGTGAAATACTCCGAGGGGTAGGGTCCAGGCGGGAAGCACCTGCTCCAGCTTCCCGCTGTCCAGGTCCGCCTTTACGACGGCCTCCGGCAGCAATGCGATGCCCAGCCCGGCCAACACCGCCTGGCGCAGCACATTGAAGTCCTGACATACCAGACGGGGCGTGAGCTCTATCCGGATCGACTTCCCCTCCTCATCAAACAACTCCCACGTCTGCCGATCGCTGTCAGGATTGAACGCCAGGGTGGCATGCTTTGACATCTGCTCAGGTTGTTCAGGGCGCCCCTGTTCAGAGAGATACGCAGGGGAGGCAACGAGAAAAGTGCTGGACGAACCAAACGTTCGTATCACCAAGCCGTCCTCACCGGTTGGTACAGTGCGGACCCGCAAGGCCACGTCGAAACCTTCATTGAGTACATCTACGCGACGATTGGTTGCGTGCAATATCACCCGCACCTTCGGATAGCGCGCCAGAAACTCCGGTAAGTGCTCCGCCATCGCCCCTTGAGCGATGGATATAGGACAACTAGCCTTGATGACTCCGCACGGTTCAGCGCGCGCGAACTCCACCGCCTCGACGGCTGCGTCGGCCTCCGTGACCATGGCCATCGCGTGCTTATGGACCTCCTGGCCGACCTCCGTGACCACGAACCGACGGGTGGACCGATTGACCAGCCGCACTCCCAGCCGGCTTTCCAGCGCCGCCACGTGCCGTGAGAGACGGGATTTGGGGATATCGAGCGCCCGGGCGGCCTTGGCGTATCCGCCGTGCTCAATCACCTTGGCGAAATAGTAGAAATCGTCGAGGGGCTGCATGGTAAGACCCTATTGGCACCATATTTAGAACGATATGTTCCAGATTGCCTGGATTCTCAATCATTGTCCCAAAGAATAGTCTATTGGCCATGGGTTCAAAGCCCCGATTTGGAGGTCAAATGAAGGTTCTGCACATTGATTCGAGCATCCTGGGTGACAATTCAGCCAGCCGGGTGCTGACCCGCGAGATCGTTTCCCAGCTGACCGCGGAGCACCCGGCCGCTCAGGTGCAGTACGTCGACCTGGCGGTCACCGCGTTGCCGCACATGTCCGGCCGGTCATTGGCCAAGCTGGACGCGGATGAGAGCGCGACCGATGCCAGGATCATGAGTGACTTTCTGGCCGCGGATGTAATTGTGATCGGTGCCCCCATGTACAACTTCTCGATTCCAACGCAGTTGAAGGCGTGGATCGATCGCGTGGTCGTGGCGGGCAAGACGTTCCGTTACACCGCTTCCGGCCCGGAGGGGCTCGTAAAGGGCAAACGGGTGATCGTGGCAGTATCGCGCGGTAGCGTGTACGGGCCGGGATCGACGGCGGAGTATGCGGAGTCGTACCTGAAGCACGTGTTTGGATTCATAGGGATCACTGACCTGGAATTCATCCGGGCTGAAGGCCTCGGACATTCGCCGGAGCATCGTGAGAAGAGTATGAATGCGGCATTGACTGCGATTCGCACGCCAATTGCCGTGGCTGCCTGAACATCGCAAAGGAGGTTTCAATGACTGGTTCCAACGCCGCTCGTGCGACAGACACTACTACCCGCAGGGTGGTGAAGGTTGTGCACGGAATGCCGACTTCTGACGGCGCGGGCGTGAAGCTACGGCGTGTGATTGGTCAGCCGGGGTTACCTGAGCTCGACCCGTTCCTGATGTTGGACGAGTTCGGCACGGATGCACCCGCGGACTATATCGCGGGCTTTCCGGAGCATCCGCACCGCGGGTTCGAGACCGTTACGTACATGTTGGATGGCCGTATGCGCCACCGGGACAATCACGGCCACGAGGGCGTGTTGGTTCCCGGCAGCGTGCAATGGATGACGGCCGGCCGCGGCATCGTGCACTCGGAGATGCCGGAACAACAGGAGGGCCGCATGCGTGGCTTCCAGTTGTGGCTGAATCTGCCGGCGCGCGACAAGATGACCGAGCCGAAATACCAGGAATTCGGTCCTGAGCGGATTCCCGTTGCCACCCCGGCACCCGGAGTCAGCGTGAAGGTGATTGCGGGTGAGGTGGGAGCGGTCAAAGGTCCGATTGAGCAGCCTGCGACAGATCCTACTTATCTGGATGTAGGACTGATCGCCGGCACCGCATATACCCACGCTCTTCCTGAGCAACACGCCGCATTTCTGTATGTGTTCGAAGGAGCGGTGCGGATCGGCTCGAACGCGATCAAAGCCGGTGAAATGGTGGTGTTGAGCGAGGGCAGTGAAGTCCGCTTGAGCGCTGACGAGGACAGCCGGGCCATCCTGGTAGCGGGCCGGCCGTTGAAGGAGCCCGTGGCGCGCTACGGTCCGTTCGTGATGAACACCCGTGAGCAACTGATCCAGGCGGTCGAGGACTTTCAGGCAGGAAAGTTCTAGCTTCCGACGACACCTAAGATCTGCGCGTCCGTCATTGACGCTTCCCCGGACTTCGGGGCGGCGTCACTGGCGGGGTCCAGGGAGTGGTGCGTGCCCGTGCTGCCGATCACCGAGACATTGGTGTCATACACAGCAACCCGATTGCGGCCCGCACGCTTGGCGGCATACAACGCCGAATCCGCGTGTGCCAACAACAACCGCAGGTCATATCCAGAGGCAATGGTCGAAGCGACCCCGAAGCTCGCTGAGATCGGCGTCCCGTTGCCCGTACCGCTGGCAACCGTGCCGTTATCGTAGGTCAATCCGGCAACCGTTCGGCGCAGCTGCTCAGCCCGCATGCGCGCGTCCTCCGGCCCGCAACCGGCCATCAGGAAGCTGAATTCCTCGCCGCCGAACCGTCCGAACAGGTCGGTGGCGCGCATGAATACCTGACATTCGCTGACCGTCTGTTTCAACACGTGGTCGCCGGCGGCGTGTCCGTATTTGTCGTTGATGGATTTGAAGTGGTCCAGGTCGAACAGGATGATGCACACGGGCTGCCTGGCCCTGCGGGCGCTCTCCAGAGCATCCTGCGCCTGCTTCAGAAAGTGCGGGCGGTTGGCAATTCCAGTCAGCCCGTCCACCTGCGACAGGCTCATGAAATGCAGCTGCAGGCGCTTCGTGCGATAGGCCCACATCGCGATGAAGCCCATCGTCAGCAACAGCAGCATGATGTAGAGCCTGCTGTTTTCAACAGCCTTGGCGCCGAGCGCCTGCTCGAGCTGCAGGACGTGGTTTTCCTTGTTCAGGGTCTCAATCTGCAACCGGCTGGCAACGCTCTCGTGGGCAACCCGCTGGTACGCCAGCTGGCGCGCCGTCGTCACGTCCAGGTAGCCCTTGTCCATGGCCGAATACTTTTCGTGGTATTCCAACGCGGCCCGGAAGTCCCCCGACTGCCGCGCCTGCTCGTAGAGCAGGTGATAGGCGTCCACCAGGGGCGGGGAGATCTCATTGGGCACGCCGTTGCCGATGGTCCGCAGGGCAAACTGGTGCGCGGCGGCCACATTGCCTTTCTTCTGATAGGCGGTGGCCATCAACGACTCAAATCGGGAAATCAGGCGCGGGAAGCGCGACTGCAGCACTTCCCCGTAGTGCTCGGTGAGAACCCGCAGGGCCTCATCGACCTGGTTGTTGGCGACATAGACCATGGCCGCATAACTGCGGATGAAGTTGGCATACGACAGCTCATTCAACTGGGTGCAGGCTTCAATGGCCGCATTGAAGTCAGGCCCGACCGTACGCTGTTTGCCGCTCACCACTTCGGCCCGCAGCTTCGAGTCGTAACCCTTGCATACGCCACGGCCCAGCCAGTTCTCGTCCATCAGCTTCTGTGAATAGGCGATGGCCAGGTCGTACTGGCCGACCTCGTTGTAAAGCTGCGCCGCGACGATGAGCCCCTGCTCGCGCGCCGCGGGGTCGGTCACCTTGGGCAGCAACACCAGGAGTTGGGTCAGCTCGGTAAATGCTTCCTCGAAGTGGGAGCTCACTATGAGCGCATTGATGATCGATGCCTTGGCGCGGAATTGCAGCGTGACATCGTGAGTTTCGCGAACCGTGGCCTGCAGCCGCGAAATGCCGATGTCGTACTGACCGTCGTAGACGCTTTTCCACGCCTGCAGATAACGCACCAGCTCCTGTTGGGCCGGAGTCAACTCGTCCAGCCGCGCGGCCAGCGAGTTGAGCATGGTGGCGAATTCAGTGGGGTAGGCGGTTTTGATCCGGTCGGCCTTCTGCAGCATTGCCGCTGCTTCACCGGGCTGAAATGCCGGCGCCGCCTGCCCGAACGCGAGCAGCAGCAGACCGACCCCGCCCGGCAGCCAGCGCCGGGCGGAGCGGAAAGAAACGAAACGAAGGAGTGACCTGCTAGGCCACACGACGCAATGGTGCGCGGCGAGGTGTCAGGCTGTTTTCCTCTCCGTCATCCTCATCCTCGTCGTAGTCCTCATCGTCTTCATCGTCCTCGTCATCATCCTCATCCTCATCATCATCATCATCGAAGTCGTCGTCATCTTCATCTTCGTCGTCGTCGAAGTCGTCTTCGTCCTCATCATCCTCATCGTCCTCGAGGTCGTCTTCGTCCTCGTCTTCGTCCTCCCCGCCAGGAGCCATGACAGCGGACAGTGGGACCATGGGGCGGGGGCCACGGGGAAGCTCGCCCTCCAGACCCAGTATCTGCAACAAATCAATAACGTTCGACACGAAAAAATCTCCTTGGAAAACGGGATGGTCGACGAAACGGACTGAAGAAGCGTAAGTCTACTCTTCGGGCTTCGGCAACCCTATGCATTGCAGGCTCTGCATTGAAAACAAGCGGGCGGCGATTCGAGCGTTCCCGAAAGCACCCGCGGCGATTGTACAGCCTCGCGTGCTCCCGTAGTCTCTCGCCCCTTCGAACAGAACGAGCTCAAACAGGGTGGGGCGTCCATGGATCAAGCCATTACAGCGACTATCTCCAGATATTCGCCAATAGTGGCCTTGGGCCTGACGGTCTCATCGCTGCTGACCCTGATTGCCTCACCGGTTCACGCCCGCGCTTCAGGGGAGCGACCCGTGGGAATCGTGGAGCAGCCATGCTCACCGTCGGCCGGCGCCGAACCAAAGGCGAGTGATCCCTGGCTGGAGCGCCTGCTGGATCCGAGCGCGGGGCCGAAGGTCGAAACGCCTGACCCGAATACCTCCAATACCCCGCATCCGGCGGAGGAAGAGCGCCTGCATTATGACTGGGCACAGCTGTGCCGATACCGTGCGGAAAACGCCGCTCTGCACCGTGCGAACGGCCCCCGGGTCGTTTTCATGGGCGATTCGATCACGGAATTCTGGAAGCCAGCGCGTCCTGAATTCTTCACTGAAAACTTCATTGACCGGGGTATTTCCGGGCAGACAACGGCACAGATGCTCGTCCGGTTTCGACAGGATGTCATCGCACTGAAACCTGTGGTTGTGCACATTCTCGGGGGCACGAACGACATCGGTGGCAACGGCGGTCCAACGACGCTGGATGCAATCAAGAACAACATTGTCTCCATGGTTGACCTGGCTGTCGCGAATGACATTCGCGTCGTCCTCGGCTCGGTGCCGCCTGCGGGATACTTTCCGTGGCGTCCCACTCTCGAGGAGCCAGCGCAACATATTGTGGAACTCAATGAGTGGATGCGGCGCTTTGCGCGTGAGCGGAATCTGTTTTACGTGGACTATCACGAGCCACTCGCCGATGAGCGCGACGCAATGAAACAGACGTTCAGCAACGATGGTGTGCATCCCAACCGTGATGGCTACGCAGTCATGGAACCGCTCGCCCGAAACGCGATTGCGCAGGCGCTCGAGAGAGAAGCTCCTGCGAAAGCGACGCCGCCCAAGCCGGCGAAGAAAAAACGCTGAAGATGCGATTCGCGCAGATTCAGCCCGGCATGATCATCGACGGCGGAAGCCGCGCTGTCACGGAAGCCGAGATCATTGAATTTGCCAAGCGCTACGACCCGCAGTTTTTCCACGTGGATCCGGTGCGCGCGCGGCACAGCCGCTGGAATGGACTGATTTCCAGTGGCTGGATGACGTGTTCAATTGCAATGGAGCTCGCGGTCAAGAGCGTGCTGGCGGATTCCGAGTCGATCGGCTCGCCGGGAGTCGAATCCCTCAAATGGCTGAATCCGGTTCGGCCGGGTGATGAATTGCACCTGAGAATGGAAGTGCTGGAAAGTCGCGCCTCGCGCTCGGGCTCGGTGGGCATCATCAAGTGGCGTTGGGTGTTGACTACCCAGGCCCAGGTGCCGGTTCTCGAGCTGACCGCGACCAGTCTGTTTCAACTGGCGTAAGCGCGGTCGGGTGGGGCGCTCCCGTGCAAGTCGGCGCCGCATCCCGGCCAGTCCGGCCACCGCCCCGTCGCCACAATGGCCCGGGTTAAGGGCACATCCTGCGGGGAAATCGGTATGGACGAGCAACAAGGTCAGCGGTCACGTCGTCCGAGTGGGCGCGATGCGAAGAGGGCGGCGCGGACGGCACGCAGCTCCCAGATCGTCCCCTACATCACCCGGAAGATTCCGTATTACGAAGTCCTGAATACCGAGGGCCTCGAGCTCCTCGAGCATAATGCGGATACGATCCTGCAGGAGATCGGCATCGACTTCAGGGATGACCCTGAATCGCTGCAATTGCTGAAAGACGCAGGCGCCGATGTCCAGGGTGAGCGTGTCCGCTTCCCACGTGGAATGTGCCGCACAATCGTCAGCAAGTCCGCTCCGCGGGAATTCACTCAACACGCCCGCAACCCTGCGCGCTCCGTAATCATCGGTGGCAACCGCACGGTCTTCGCACCGGCATACGGTTCGCCGTTTGTGCGCAACCTCGATGAGGGACGTCGTTACGCGAAGATCGAGGATTTCCGCAACTTCGTGAAGCTCGCCTATATGTCGAGCTCCCTGCATCACTCCGGCGGCACCATCTGTGAGCCGGTCGATCTGCCCGTCAACAAGCGGCATTTCGACATGGTGTACAGCCACATGAAGTACAGCGACAAGCCGTACATGGGCTCGGTGACACATCCGGACCGTGCCCAGGACACGGTCGACATGACGAAGATTCTGTTCGGGGACGAGTATCTCGATCCCCTGACCGGCAAGCCGAAGACTTTTGTTACGAGCCTGATCAACGCCAACTCGCCGCTGACATGGGATGCAACCATGCTCGGCGCATTGAAAACATACGCGCGCAACAACCAGGCAACCATTGTCACCCCATTCATCCTTGCCGGTGCGATGTCCCCCGTCACTGTCGCAGGCACAGTAGCCCAGACGCTCGCCGAGTCACTCGCGGGCATGACGCTCGCCCAACTCGTCAACCCGGGCGCGCCCGTGATCATGGGCAGTTTTGCATCGTCGTTGTCGATGCAATCAGGAGCGCCCACGTTCGGCACGCCTGAGCCGGCCCTCGTGTTGTATTCGATGGCTGCACTCGCGCGGCGATTGGGTGTGCCGTTCCGTTCCGGTGGTGGGCTTTGTGCGTCCAAGATCGCGGACGCCCAGGCGGCGTTTGAATCCGCCAATACCATGCTGCCAACGGCTCTTGCGGGAGTGAACTTCGTTCTGCACACGGCCGGGTGGCTCGAAGGCGGCCTGTCCATGGGCTATGAGAAGTTCATGATGGATGTGGACCAGGCCGGCATGATGCATACCCTGCTGCAGGGTGTGGACCTGTCAGAGAACGGCCAGGCCCTCGATGCCATTCGCGAAGTGGGCCCTGGGAAGCACTTTCTCGGGTGCGCGCACACGCAGGCGAATTTCGAGACGGCCTTCTACCGCTCGCCGCTGGCGGACAACAACAGCTTTGAGCAGTGGGATGCGGAAGGCGCGCAGGACATGAACAAGCGCGCCAACACGCAGTGGAAGAAAATGCTGGCGGAGTATGAAGCGCCGCCCATGGACCCGGCGGTGGATGAAGCCTTGCTGGACTACATGAAGCGCCGCAAAGACTCGTTCCCCGACTCGAACATCTAGGAAGGGCGGCGCCGGTGACTTCGCGTGTTGGTGCGAGGCGCTGCGGCCTTCGGTGCCGGCAGCTCCACCGCCTTGCGCAGGTGCACATACTCGGCGGTCGAGTGGGGTATGCCCATCGCCTGCACGAAGTGCTCCTGAAACCGCGGCTCAATTGCCGTTTCAATCTTCTCGACCCGCCGTACCAACTCCTCGATCTTGGTACGTGAGCCGTTATCCAACAGCGCAATTCGCGCACCCGTCCCAGCGGCATTGCCGGCAGAGGCGACCTTTGACAGGTCACAGTCCGGAATCATCCCGAGCAACATGGCGTATTTGACGTCGATATGACTGCCGAACGCACCGGCCAGGCGGATCCGATCCACGTGATCGGCACCCATGTGCTCCATCAGAAGCCTGATGCCGGCATACAACGCCGCTTTCGCAAGTTGAATGGCACGGACATCGTTCTGTGTGACCTGGATCGTGACCGATCCCTGGTAAACCACGTAACCAAACGTTCTGCCCGATGGCACGACCCGATCGCTTCGCTCGGCGAGCTGGCCGTCCACCACGCCATCCTGGTTGATGATCCCTGCGAGATACATCTCGGCAATGACCTCGATGATTCCCGAGCCGCAGATGCCGGTTACGCCAGTGGCAGCCACGGCCTCGGCAAACCCGGGCTCGTCGGACCACAGGTCCGAACCAATGACCTTGAATCGCGCTACGAGCGTCTGAGGATCGATACGCACGCGCTCAATGGCGCCGGGAGCCGCGCGTTGACCGGAACTGATCTGCGCTCCCTCGAACGCAGGCCCTGTGGGGCTCGAGCAGGCGAGTAGCCGTTGGCGGTTACCCAACACGATTTCGGCATTGGTGCCGACGTCCACGAGCAAAGTCAGCTCGTCGCTGAGATCGGGTCGCTCAGCGAGGACCATTCCCGCGGCATCCGCGCCAACGTGGCCTGCGATGCACGGGAGCAGGTAGATGCGTGCGTTAGGATGCAGATGCAGTCCGATTTCCGAAGCGCGGATGGTCAACGCGCCATCCGTAGCCAGGGCAAAAGGCGCGCCGCCCAGCTCCACCGGATCAATTCCCAACAACAGGTGATGCATGATCGGATTACCGACCAGCGTTACCTCGAGAATGTCATTGACTTCAACGCCGGCCTCGCGAGCCACTTCAACTGCGAGAGAATCCAACGCTGCATGAACGGCCGCGGTCATCTGCTGCGCGCCGCCTGGATTCATCATGGAGTAGGAGACACGGCTCATCAGATCTTCGCCGAAGCGGATCTGCGGATTCATCGAGCCGGATGAGGCCACCACCTCACCGGACTCCAGGTCACACAAGTGCGCCGCGATCGTGGTCGAGCCCACATCGACAGCCATTCCAAACACCTGCTCGTGCAGGCCCGGCCAGATGCCGATGATCCGGGATTCGGCATGCACGGCGACAGTGACTTTCCAGTGCCCGGCCCGCAAAACCGGTTGCAATGTCTGTAACACCTGCAGATCGCACTGCAGGTTTTTCAGGCTCCACTCGGTGGCCAGTGCGTCCATCAGCCGCTGCAGATCCCCGCTCGGATCATGCATGTCGGGTTCTTTGACCTCGACATAGTGCAGATGAACCACGGGATCCAGGGTGATGACGCGGCTCTCGGCGGCTTTACGCACGACCTGCCGATGTACCTGGCTGCTCGCCGGCACGTCGACCACCAGGTCCCCTTGAATGAGGGCGTGGCACGACAACCGGTTTCCCTGAGGCAGCGGCTTACGACGCGAAAACTGCTGCTCGGGAGCCGTGAACGCATTCACGTTGGAGGCGCGGGAGGTAACACCGTGCTTTGGAAAATCACCTTCCATCACGAGGACCTGGCACCGCCCGCACAGTCCCCGTCCTCCACAAACGGAATCAATATCAACGCCGAGGGTACGCGCCGCCTGGAGGAGGGGCGTTCCTACTGGAAATCGTCCGCGTTTGCCTGAAGGAGTGAATACTACGAGTGCGTCAGTCATGTCGGTGTAGTAGGGCGACCGCGATGGCCACCTTCGCGACGCCCGCGTGCGGCCCCTTCACCCGGGGCCGCGGTTCCACCTCCGGCGGCCATCGGAGGAGCTTCGCGGAAGCGACGGATCCAACGGGCGCAGTCCGGATCGTGACCCATCATGACATCGGCGGCCATGCAGGCCTTGACGATCTCGAGATGCATGGGATTCATGATGGCGGAGGTCATGCCCGCGCCAATGGCCATGGTCAGAAAGCCCGCGCTGATGGCCTCACGGGCCGGCAGTCCGAAGCTGATGTTGGATGCGCCGCAGGTGGTGTTGACTTTGAGCTCGTTCTTCAACCGGCCCAACAGCCGCATTACCTGGACGCCCGCCTGGTTGATGGCGCCGATCGGCATCACCAGCGGATCGACGACGACGTCCGAAGCAGGAATGCCGTAATCGGCTGCCCGGTGCACGATCTTCTTCGCCACCTCGAAGCGTACATCCGGATCTTCGGAGATGCCGGTTTCGTCGTTCGAGATCGCCACGACCGCGGCACCGTACTTCTTCACCAGCGGCAACACGGTCTCCAGGCGTTCTTCTTCGCCTGTCACGGAGTTCACCAGGGGTTTGCCCTTGTAGACCGCGAGTCCCGCTTCCAACGCGGCGACGATCGAAGAGTCGATCGACAGCGGCGCATCCGTGATGGACTGTACGAGTTGGATGGCTTTCGCGAGGATCGCGGGCTCATCGGCCAGGGGAATGCCGGCGTTGACGTCGAGCATCTGTGCCCCGGCTGCCAGCTGCGCGCGGGTGTCCGATTCGACCCGGCTGAAGTCGCCGGCGGCCATCTCGGCAGCCAGGATCTTGCGCCCGGTGGGGTTGATCCGCTCACCGATCATGACGAAGGGGCGGGTGAAGCCGATGACGACTTCTTTGGTGGCCGAGCTGATGACGGTGTCTGTCATGAGAAAGTCCTGTTTGCGCTCGTTGCGGCGCTCGCGCGTCCCGGGTACCAGGGCACCCGGCCACGCAGCACGCCTGAGCGGTCGATGATTTCGGGGACGCTGTCTTCCTGCTTGTAGGCCATGAGATGAATGCCGCTCACGCCTGGCAGAGAGTGGATTTCCTGAATGAGATCGATACACAGTTGCCGGCCTTCACGCGCGCCATCTTTCGCGCCCGCCATTCGTTTGACGACGTCGTCCGGGATGTGCACACCCGGTACATGGGTGCGCATGAATTGCGCGGCCTTGGCCGAGCGCAAGGGGCCCACGCCGACCAGAATGAACACTTTGCCGAGCAGGCCGAGGTCTGCCACTTCGCGCAGGAATTGCTTCAACAGCGCAATGTCGTAGCAGTACTGTGTCTGTATGAACTGGGCGCCGGCCTCGACCTTCTTAGCGAGCCGTTGCGCCCGCCAGGCAACGGGGCGAGCAAACGGATTTTCCGCAGCTCCCAGCAGTACACGGGGCGCGTAAGAGATCTTGCGGCCGCTCAGGAAACGGTGCTCATCCCGCAGCGTACGGGCCGTGCTCAACAGTGAAATGGAGTCCAGGTCAAACACGGGCAATGCCTGCGGATGGTCACCGGCCTGCACGCCATCGCCACTCAGGCACAGGATATTGCAGACACCCATGGCGGCGGCACCGAGAATGTCGCCCTGGATCGCGATCCGGTTCCGATCGCGGCAGGAAATCTGCATCACGGGGGCATAACCAACCCGAGTCAGCAATGCGCACACGGCGAGGCTCGACATATGACAGTTGGCGCCGCTGCCGTCCGTTGCGTTGATGGCATCGACATAGCGATCAAACATCCGGGCCCGCTGAAAGACCTCTTCCGGATCCGCCGAATCCGGTGGCGCAAGCTCGGTGGTCACCGCGAAGTGACCGGCGCGCAATACTCGTTCCAGCCGGCCAGGGGAGGTGTGCCCGGGGAGAATCGGGAGGGGATAGCCGGGAACCGGCTCGTCCTCGAAGCTCATTCCGGCTCTCCGGCGCGCAACCGTGCAACCCGCAACCAGGAGGACTTGCCAACGAGCCGGCGGTCAACGGGAAGTTGGACCGTGCGCAGTTTTTCAATACCACCCGGAATGCGTTGAGCTCCCGCAAACGCCTCGTGCCACACGCACTTCATCTCGGGGAGTACTTCGCAGTTGCCGTCGTCACGCACTCCGCCGCAGGGGCCGTTGCGCAGGTTTTTCGGGCAGTTCATGGAGCAGGACATCCCCGTCGAGCTCAATGCGCACTGGCCGCACATCTTGCAGTCAAACAGTGCTCCCTTGACGAGGCGCTCAGTGGCTGCCACGGGCCGTTCCAGCCTCGCGTACCCGATCTTCTTCCACACAGGATGTAGCCCACACACAACGGACTCGAACGCGCGGTAGAAGGCGTTGAGACCGCGGGCATGGCGCACCGACCAGCGGCGCAATGCGTACATCAGGACTCCGTCGGGGTCGTTGGAGGCAGAGTCGTGGATTCCAGGCCCTTTGCCTTGATCAGACGCTCGAGATCTTCATCCGTGTAGCGCGCCTCGATTTCCGCAGCGGTGGATTGCGCAACGGCCTTCAAGTCATCGCCACAAGGGGTCGGATCACTGCGCTTCCAGTCCGCGAGATACGCATCGGAGCTGCCTTTGCCCGCGCGCATGGCCGCGCGGTCCACGGCTTCCTGGAAGCGGTTGGAGAGCTGCACTTTGGCAGTCTCGCGTCCGCGTTTGACCAACACCTGCGCGGGAATGTCACGCCAGGAGATGATGATCAGTGAGGCCATTGTTTTCTCTCGGCCAGGGCGGCCAGCCGGGTTCCCAGCTCACCGTAGCCTGTGATTTTGTATTCGAATTCCAGCCCCATCCGTACGGCGATTTCCCGCGCCTGCTGTTCCGCGGCGGGCGCCGGGTTCTGTGCCAGATACACCAGCTTGCGATAGTTGCGAAAGTACTCCTGCGCCAACTCGGGGTGGCGATCGAGGCCCAATCCCCTGGTGACGAGGCGGTCGTAGTGGCGCAGCAGGAAGTCGGTCAGATAGAACGTGCCGGGCTCGGCATCCGCCAGCTCGGCGAATTTGGCGCTCCCGGCGAAGAATTCATAACAGTGGGCACCCGGCAAGCGCTCGAGACCCTCTTCGCGCAGCAGCGCATCCAGCATGCCACCGGTGCCGCAGTCCGCATAGGCAATGAAGACGGTCTCGTAGTTGGCGCGCTGGCCGCGTAACTGCTCACGGATGGCGGGCACGATGCGCTCGGGTCGGTTGTGCAGCTCGGGCGGGAGGCACTGTACCTCCACGTCCGTCCACTGGTTTGCACGCTTCAACGCCGTGATCTCGTTAGCGAGGGCTCCGCAGGCGATTATCAGAGTGCCACGCGGCACGGCGTTTCCTGAGGGTCGTTAGGTTGCCCGGGCGGCCCGGCGCGCGGCCAACAGCCCTTTGGCGGTTTCAACGGCAATGGCGGCATCGCGGCAATAGGCATCCGCGCCGACGGCCTTGCCGAACTCCTCATTCAGCGGCGCGCCGCCCACGAGGACGATGTAATCATTGCGGATACCCTTGTCCTTCATCGTGTCGATGACGACCTTCATGTAGGGCATGGTGGTGGTCAGCAGGGCGGACATGCCGAGGATGTCGGGCTTGTGCTGCTCGAGGGCCGCGAGATATTTCTCGACCGGGTTGTTGATACCCAGGTCGATGACCTCGAAGCCGGCGCCTTCCAACATCATGGATACCAGGTTCTTGCCGATGTCGTGGATGTCACCTTTCACCGTACCGATGACAATCTTGCCGATGGGCTCGACGCCGGTCTCGGCGAGCAGGGGACGCAGGATTTCCATGCCGCCCTTCATGGAATTGGCGGCGAGCAGCACCTCGGGGACGAACAGAATGCCGTCGCGGAAGTCGATACCGACGATGCGCATGCCTTCGACGAGGGCGTCGTTCAGCACTTTCTCGGCGCTCCACCCCCGCTCCAGGAAGATGCGGGTGGCTTCTTCGACCTCGGCTTTCAACCCGTTGTACAGATCGTCATGCACCTGTTCAGTGAGCTCCTGATCGTTCAGGTCTCGTAGGTTGAACTCGCCTTCGGGCTCATCGGCCATGCTCAATTCCCCCGGGGATACATTTCCCGGTCTCGATCGTAAGTGGGCGGTGGGTATTACACTGGTTGCTTCGCGACTCTGGCATGCCTGCCGGCGACACGGCTCAGCCGTTCGGCGCTGGGGGCGCAGCCGAACTGGGCGCGGTAGCAGCGGGAGAAATGCGGGGGCGACTGAAAGCCGCACGCCGTGGTTATGTCTATTATCGGCATGGAGGTCTGCAACAACAGCTCGCGCGCGCGGCGCAGCCGCATCTGCAGGTAGTAGCGGTTGGGCACGCAGTCCAGATGCCGTTTGAACAGGCGCTCGATCTGACGGCGTGACAGGTCCGTCGCAGTCGCGATCTCATCGAGCGACAACGGCCGCTCGATGTTGTTCTCCATCAGTTGTGCAACCTTGATGAGCGTTTCGTGGCTCGCGCCCACCTGCGCCCGCAACGGCACATACTGCCGGTCGCGGTCGTTGCGCACGCGATCGAGAATGAACTGTTCGGAGATGAGTTGTGCCACCTGCGCCCCGAGCCGCGTCTCGATGAGATTCAACATCAGGTCCAGGGGAGCCGTGCCCCCGGAGCAGGTAAAGCGGTCCCGGTCGATGCTGAACAGCTGGTCGTTCAACAGAATCCGCGGAAACTCTTCCCGCAGCGCCGACAGGTTCTCCCAATGGATGCTGGCCTTGTATTTCTCCAGCAGGCCTGCCTTCGCGAGCGCGTAGCCCCCCGTGCACAAAGCTCCGAGTGGCACGCGTCGGTCGGCGAACCGACGCAGGGCCGTTACCACCTGAGGAGAAACGGCGGACTGCACATCCACGCCACCGCAAACAAACAGGATGTCGACAGTGCCAATGGCGTCCAGGGGAATCGTCGGTGACATCTGCAAGCCGTTGCTTGCGGCGGCCGGGTTGCCATCGAGGCTGGCAATCGACCATTCATAGGCTGTTGCACCGGTGACGATGTTTGCCATCCGCAATGGCTCGACGGCGCTGGACAACGCGATCATCGAGTATCGCGGCAGCGTCAGAAAGGCGAACCGTGTTCGGGTTTCCGGCACACGCCGGATTTTACGCGATCCTTGCCTATTTGCGACATCTCTCGTCCACCCACTCTATCCAGTGGCGGACGGGAGTGCCGGTGCCTCCCTGCAGGTGCGCGATGCAGCCGATATTGGCTGACAGAATGACCTCCGGGGTGCCCTCCTGCAGGGTAGCCAGCTTCCGGGCGCGCAGCTCCCGGGACAGCTCGGTCTGCAGGATGGAATAGGTACCCGCAGAGCCGCAGCACAGGTGGGCATCGCGGACGGGTACGAGCTCGGCGCCCAGGGCCTTCAGCAGGGCCTCTACCTGTCCCCGGATCTTCAGCCCGTGCTGCAAGGTGCACGGAGAATGGAAGGCGACTCTCTGAGCCCTCGGCGGTGCACTGACGGGGTTCGCGGCCAGGAACTCGCAGATGTCCTGGGTCATCTCGACGATATGCTTCGCTTTCGCGGCATAAGCCGGGTCATCGCGCAACAGGTGCGCGTAGTCCTTCACCATCGCCCCGCAACCCGAGGCATTGATCACGATGGCTTCGACCTGCCTGGTCTCGACCAGGGGCCACCAGGCGTCGATGTTGCGGCGGATGTTGTTTCGCGCTCCGTCGTGATCGTCGAGATGTTGGCGGATGGCGCCACAACATCCCGACTCCGGAGCAATGATCGACTGCACGCCGATGGTATCGAGCACGCGCGCGGTCGCCGCATCGATTGACGGGGCCATGGCGGGTTGTACGCAGTTGTTGAGGAGCAGCACTTTTCGGGGGTGCGCCAGTTGGGGCAGCGGACCCGCGGGCCGCGCCTGGCCTATCTTGGCTCGCAACTTTGGTGGCAATGCCCAGCTGAGTGCGCGTCCCAGCCTCAGAGCGGTGCCAAACAGCCAGGGGCGTGTCAGCCCTTCGCGCAACAGCCAGCGCAGGGCTCTTTCGCGCATCGGCCGCTCAACCTGTTGGTCAACGACAGCGCGTCCGATGTCGACGAGGTGCCCGTACTGAACTCCCGAGGGACACGTTGATTCGCAACTGCGGCACGTCAGACACCGGTCGAGGTGGAGTTGGGTGGAACGTTGTGCCGGTGTTCCTTCCAACACCTG